>JAABUT010001339.1_pt1 | contig 28702 bp, 19 predicted proteins | sample 5559281 | NCBI WGS metagenome assembly JAABUT01 (sample SAMN10711880, study PRJNA513359) | rock metagenome | isolation source: Antarctica rocks | place: Antarctica: Victoria Land, Ricker Hills nord | collected 2016-01-04
GCTAGTGAATGAGCATTTACCCTTCGCCCACTTCTTTCCTTCATCCATATGCTCTACCAAATATATATACTCCTACTAGATAGTCAATATATGCACATATTCGCTCTGACCCTCATATACCAATAGGTTATGAGCCCGGGTTAGCGTTATTCCGCTACCGCAAACAAACAAAGGGCAGAAGCATCGAACTCGCTGTCACCAAACGGGGAAATTTCCCTTTCGATCAAATTCCACCCCATACCTCAACCACAATGGAAGGTTCGGAGAACTATCGTGTCCCGAAGCTAAAGGGGAGTGAGAACTATGATTCATGGAAGGAGGATATAACCAGTGCCTTGAAAGCCAAAGGTCTCTGGATGATCACCTCGGGGTGGCTGGAGAAACCGGAAGTCCCGGAATCCAACGCATCAACAGCAGCTACATCAGCAGCTGCATCCGACCCCACAGCAGCAGCTGCTGCATCCATCGTCTTGACAGCAGCCAGAAAAGAGTATGCCACCGCTGCTCACTATTGGGCGGATAAAAATGACAGGGCCTGCGGTATGATCTTCTATAACTGCGAAAAAGGATCCCGAGTACATCTATTCAAGATAAACGACGTCACCAAGATGTGGTTCATTCTAGAGACCCACTATGAGCAGTCGGACTTGACTACTCTATACCTGGCCATCAAAGAGCTCAACCGTTCAAAACAATCGGACTTCAACTTCATTCAGGACTATGTCGACTCGCTCAAGCGAGCTGCTACCAAGTGTTCAAACGTCGGAAAAACAGTAGAATCGTGAATGCTGAGCAATCTCTTCCTTCTAGGTCTCAATGAAAGTCTAGAACCGTACATCTTCGGCTTGATACAAAGCGCCAAGGTCAACAAATTCGAGCTATTAATCGATGAGATGGCCATTGCTCTAGCCGACCATGACAAACGAGCGAACGAAGAGGATGACTTCAGCATCAAAAGTATGGTTGCTCAGTTCGATGAAAAGAAGTCGAAATTCAGGAACAACAGCAAAATCAGGAAGTTCTGCTCTCACTGTGATCAAAAGAGTCACGATCAACAGAGCTGCTGGCAGCTACATTCTAAGCTTCGTTCAGAAAGAAGGAACCTGACTGACGAAGATGACTTCGGAACAAGGTCCGAAGCCAAAATAGTCAGAACAATGAAGATCTTCATCGTCTGCCGAGCTGGCAGTCACACAGATGTCTGGTGAATGAACAGCGAAGCTGAGCATCATGTCTGCTACGACATAGACTTGTTCGATGAACAGTCATATCGAAAGATCATCGGTAACAGCATTGTTACTGCAAATAATGAGGCAGTACTCATAGTTGGGAAAGGTTCGATTATAATCGACGTTTTGCTGAACGATCAACCAACCAAAATTCGGCTAATCAATGTTTATCACTGTTCAGAACTACACTATAATTTGATGTCGGTCGGTCAGGTGGAAGCCAAAGGGTATACGTGTAGTATAAAGAACGGCAAATTTCGATTCATGAATTCAAAGGGTGTCGTCGCTCTCATCGGCTCGAGAAACGATGCGGGAGCATACTTCGTGAATACATCAACCAACCCCTCAAATTCTCGATCGGTCACTCTGACAAGCAGAACAAAGAGACCAGTCAAGACGTCATGACGTCAATGGCATAAACGGTTAGCTCACCTGAATATGTCAGACGTCAAACAACTGGCCAGCATGAGCATCGGCATAGATGTGAATTCTGCAAATAGCCTAGAAAGCGAAGAATTCTCAGAATCGATATGTGAAGCCTGTGTCATAGGCAAGCAAAATAGAACATCAAGTCGAAAATCTCACATCAGAGTCATCAAAGCAGGTGAGCTAGTACATACGAATCTCGTCGACGGCGGTAAGATACTCAAGATCGACGGAGAATGTAGCTATGTTGCTACTATGATTGATGATTACAGTCAATATACGATCATCTATCTACTGAAGCGAAAATCCGATCTAAAGGAAAAACTTCAGGATTACCTGAAATTGATGAAGACTCGAAGCATTCCGGTTCAGCGACTTCGGTCAGATAATGAAGACGAGTATACTGATCATCAAACCATTGAATTGCTCAAAGAGCATGGGGTCAAATGGGAGCCGACGACATCATATAACTCGAGTCAAAATGAGGTTGCAGAGCGATGTTTTCGCACTCTTTTTGAACGAACTCGCGCTATACTGACTAGCGCCAAATTGCCGATAAGGCTATGAGGGAAGGCGATAATGACCGTCACCTACCTTAAAAACAGAAGTTCTACCACTGCGTTGAATCATATAACTCTCTATGAGGCATGGCATGGCAAGAAGCCTGACCTTAGCTATCTACACACGTTTGAATGCATAGCCTACCATCATGTGGAGGGAGCTCGCCGAAAGCTCGATGACAAGAGCTTAAAATGTCATTTCTTGAGCTACGAGGAAGTCAATCAGTTTCGCTTGTGGAACGGAAGGAAGGTACTAATATCTAGTCACGTTCAATGAGACGAGATAGTCATCGAAGTCGGGGGGTATGAAGATCTTGCGGTACTAAGCTTCGATGATCAAATCGACGAGACATCTTCCTCGATAAAAACCACTGAAAATGCGAAGATCGCGAAAATTGCCGACGATCATCAAACAAGAACTACTTCGGAACATACAATCGAATCAGCAATATCAGTCGCTTCACAGAGAGCTAGAAACAGGTCACTAGAACTAGAATCAAGCGAGTCAGATGACTCAAGCGATTCTGATGTTTCTGATGCTTCGAGCGGACGTTTCAAACGAGTCATCGTCGGATCTGTTGACTACAGAGCACTAAACGACTTCTGGGTCAAAGGTCATAGTCGAAGCTTTGTCAGTAGAGCAAACCGAGTTCAGATTGAATCGGATACTTCACAAACAGTGAAGCAAGCGAGAGCTAGTCTCGACTGGGAACAGTGAAAGCTCGCGTTCAGGAGTGAGCTGAATGCTCACACCAAAAATGACATCTTTATCCTGAAGACATCTTCGCCAAATCGACGAATACTGCCGACGCGCTGGGTAACTATCATTAAACGAGAACCCAAAGGGAAGGTGATCAAATACAAAGCTAGATGAATGTGTAAGAGGTTTCGTCAGAAGCAGGGAATTGACTATGATGAGATCTTTGCTTCGGTGGTCAGAGTCACGATCATCAAAATGCTTCTAGCATTAGCGGTCAAATATGACTACGAAGTCGAGCAGATGAACGTCGTCATCGCTTTTCTAGAAGCTCATCTAAAAGAAGAGGTCTGGGTGCAGCAACCTTCGAAGTTTGAGCAAAAAGAATCAAATGGGATCTTTTTGGCCTGTCGTCTAAACAAGGCTCTATATGGACTCAAACAAGCACCTCGGGAATGGTACGCAATCCTGAAAATTTACCTCATCTTCATCGGCTATCAAAGGGTAGAAATTGATCATTCAGTGTTCATTCATGACAATGATATCATTATCGCTATCTATGTGGACGATTTGCTCATTCTAGGATCAAACATATTCGATATCGAAGCTCTCAAGCTGCAATTTGCAGAGCGCTTTCAAATGAAAGATCTTGGCTCAATCGAGTGGTATCTAGGAATGCACATAACTCGTGATAGGGCTGAGCGAATTCTTTGAATTAACCAATCCACATACATTAAGAGAGCCATCGAGCTCCTGAGCATGAGCGATTGCAGCCCCACTAAAACATCAATGCATCATAGGTGCCAGCTCAAGAAGGACGTCTACTGAAAGTTCAAGAAGTGGGTCGAGTATCAAGCTACCCCTGAAGAAATAGGGGGCTACCAATCAATCATCGGAACACTGATGTGGATAGCTTGCCAAACACGATCAGACATAGCCTACGCAGTAGGCAAATGCAGCAGATATGCGGCGAACCCTACCCCCGACCATGATCTAGCTGTCAAACAAATCATTCGATATCTGGTCGGTACTGCTGAGCTGGGGCTTCGATATGGATCTTTCAGAGTAGAGGGAGTTGGGGGAGCTGAATTCTTTGGATATACCGATTCAGCCCATGCGGATTGCTTGGATTCCCGAAGGTCCACCTCCGGCTACATGTTTTTCCTATGGAATGGACCAATTAGCTGGAGCTTCAAACGTCAGCAATGCGTTAGTACGTCATCTGCTGAAGCTGAATACGTCGGCGAATGTAATGCAGCCAAGGAATTGACCTTCCTGGTTCAAGCATTGAAAGAGGTGGGATATGGTGGTTCGGATACGAATTCAACTATCATTTTGGCTGACAATCAAGCGGCTATTAAAATGGGTAGCAATCCCGTCAATCACCCCCGGGCTAAGCACATTGATACGTCGTATCACTATGTCCGGAACAAGGTAGAAGAGGGAGCAATTATGTTGGAGTACATACCCATCGATCAAATGGTGGCCGACGGCCTCACCAAGCCCCTGGAGTCAGGCAAATTCCTGACGTTCAGGTCAGTCATGGGACTAGCTTCAAGGGTTGAAGCTACCCCCGCCGGGAATGGCGCCGGCGAGTAAAAGAGCATGGATATACAGTCAGTAGAAGGTCTGAATAGCTTCGTATAGAGCTTCAATTCCTAAGAGGGAGTGTTGGAAACAGGGAACAGTACGAAACAGGGAACAGTACTGTTACCCATGTGGTTAGTAATCTCCGCATTATCCGGAGCTAGTGAATGAGCATTTACCCTTCGCCCACTTCTTTCCTTCATCCATATGCTCTACCAAATATATATACTCCTACTAGATAGTCAATATATGCACATATTCGCTCTGACCCTCATATACCAATAGCTTGAGCCTTCTCAACAAGAGCGGTTTCCTCGTCTTTCAAGAATGGCTTTGGATCTTCTGTCTGCACCAGCTATGAGCGCAGATAACGAGCGTCTCTTTTCTGCTGCGAAGCTCACAGTAACGGACCTACGAACGCGGCTAGGAGGACACACTTTAGAAGCTTTATTATGTCTCAAATCGTGGCAGCAATTTGATTAGTCAAGGGCAAGAGGAATGTCAACAGCATTGGAGGATTGACACTAGGCGGAAGCAAAGGTAGAAAACCAAGTATACTACACACTACACCGGTGTACACCGGTGTACAACTATTTATATCAATTCAATTCAGTGCGAACCTCTGCACTGAATCAAATTGAATTGATGACCACCCTGACTTTTATAGATTTTGGTATTCCTCTTTCCTGCATCGGGCATTGCTTGGCCGACAATGCTATAAATAATGATACAATGCTGCAGGATTTAGCAATTCGAATTAGTTAAGATGGCACCCACTACGAGCTGGAAGAGCATCGCGTGCAATGCAATAGCCATATTATTCAATTGGCTAGACCACCGGCACTACGACTGGTAATACCGGCGGGGAGAGGGAAAAGAAAATAAAGCGGCCGAAGCGGTTAAAGTACTCTTAGGAGCAGCAGAAAAGGGGCCATCACATAAGCGTTTCATATGCTTATTTCAAGGCCTCTCTTATACACGGCTACGGCTACGGCGGCATGGGGAGACTACAGATTATGTAAGATTGATGATTTAAGTTAATATGGTGAAACTGCTGTCACTAAAGCTTTTGAACTGGTTTGATGGCCCCAAACTGCACTGCTGAACTACTGGGCGCCCTGCAGGGACTTCGGACAATGAAACCTAAGGCAGCTTTTATATGTGTTTGATAGGAAAGGAAGAGAGAGAGAGGAAGAGGATGTTCTTGCTGCTCCTTGAATCTTTCTTTTCTCGTCCAGTAAACTCAGACTTTAGTCAGTATCAATCTCATCTTATCTTAAAATTGGATCGATTTCACTCAGCTATTAGTATCTCCTCAACAAGCATGATCGACTGTCAAGACGCGAATCTCAATTACGCAATTTTGTCGCAAACTCTGCCAATATTTCAGTTTCTAACAGTACTCGCAAGTCTGTAGGCTATTTACGCACAATCCGGCAAGCGGTTTCCGGCTTTTGAGAACCGACTCCGGTGATCCACAGAAATCAAACCATCCGATAATCCTCCGCCCACTCACGAACCGGATAGTTTCTGCCGGCATAATATCACTCTGGCTATCGATGGAGGTTCGTACAAGATATCATATACACATAGATAATTGGTTAGCACCTTTTGACTTCTCCCTAGGGCATCTGGGGTATCTCCAAGGACAATGTACAGCAAGAGGCCTCCAAGAACCTGACCGATTCAGTCCTGGACAGCAACACATTTTGTAGAGCCGCCAACAAAACTGCCCGACAGTGCCCACTCACTCCTAAAATTATTCTACGTCTGGGCTTTTCTTCTTTGTTCATCCTTCCCCTCTGTTAAACCAAAAATGCCTTACTATCCCCAAGACAACGTTGAGTTCCACACCCTGGATGGCCTTACTCTCCGCGGATGGCTCTATCCTGCCTCTGTACCTCATGGACCAGGCGTGATAATAACCTGCGGGGTAAATGATCCATAACACAACAATAATTGAGAAAGACTAAAGCCAGACAAACAGTTTAACATGCCCAGAGACTTGCTTGCGCCGCAGATTGCGAAATGGTTCCAGAGAAAGGGTGTGACAGCATTGGTCTATGATAATCGGACGATTAACTTGAGCGATGGGGAACCAAAAAATGATGTATGTAAGCGCCCCCCTTCTCTCATAATACACCCTTTCTCATTTTTTCTTCAAACGAGTATGCATGTAGTGCTATCTGTAGACAACGCTTTAAACAAACAATAACGGCGTTAATCCCTGACATAATACCCTATGAAGATAAACCCTCACAAGCAAGTCTCAGACTGCCACGATGCCGTCACCTTCCTCTCCAAGCATCCCCTCGTCGACCCAGCTAAAATAACTCTCTGGGGCCTCTCTTTCTCGGGCGCCGTCGTCCTCGCCGCCGCTGCTCTCGACCCTCGTGTTGCTGCGGTCGTCTCACTTGCCCCGACAGCCAAGCTCAGCATTCCGCCCGAGAAGCAAACTATTATCCTCGAGAGGGCCATTCAGGATCGTGTCGCGCGCGTTACCAAAGACGCTCCGCCAGCGTACTTGCCTATGGTCTCGGAAGAAGACGGAACTAACCTCGCCGGCCTACCCATCGACGCGCTAGCCGTCCGCGAGCTAGAGCGGCTTAGCCCACACTTCAAGAACCATTTTACTGTGCAGACGGCGTACTGGCTCGTGAGTTGGTCGGTTATAGATCTACTGCCAAGAATTCAGTGCCCGGTAATGGTTGTGGCGCCGGAGCTGGACGCGATTAACCGGCCCAAGGCGCAGAAAACGGAGGTGTTTAAGTTGTTAGTGACTGACAAACGGTTCGAGGTAATTAAGGGGAGGGGGCATTGGGACTGGTGGAAAGGAGAAGATGAACAAGGGCTAGAAGGGGTTCTAGGATCGCAGTTGGAGTGGATGAAGGGAAAGTTAGGGCTCAAGCTGTAGCTAGCGACAGCTTGAGTTACCACTTATCTCTTTCCTTGATTAACATATGAGTACGTTTAGCAAACAGATACCTATTATAAATGTAGTTACATTTGAAAACTATCATGTAAGGCATAGGACGGCATAGGAAATGTTACTGCGTAGAGGATAAACCCCTCTATATCAACCTTCTAGAACCATTTATCAAATTTTGTAGCTCCAGTATCTTATTGTTTAAAATGGTATGTTGATCCGGCACTGCTATCAAGAACCCTTTCGCAAGCCTCACAAAGCCTTGCTGCTCTGATTTCTTGCTGACATCAGCCTCGTGGCTGAACAAAAGCAATGCCGAGTTGCTTTGGCTGCTGCTTAAGGAGCTTAGCGGTGATATCGCCCAGCTGGGAGAAATATCTGGGTCTGTCATAGCAGAAAAGTCAGAAGAAGACCTCAGGTTCTGGCCCCTGGATGATGAAGGGTTATGAGAAGGGCTCAACGCCATGTCTAGCTGGTTCAGTAGATGACTCATCAGCTGTAACAACATGACGAACTGTGCTACGCAAGGTAGGCCATCATCGCCGTGTAGTGTGCGCTTCCAAGGAAGTGTCCCACGGTCCTCGCTTTGATGAGAGCTCATGGAGTCAAGGCTCCAACGGATGCAGTCACATATGGCTTGAAAAGAGTCCAGCAGACGCTGGTGACAGGCGAGTATAAGGAAGATGAGGCCTGGGTCCTGGGTTAGTCTGGTGGTTGTTGCACCTGTTGTGGACTCTGTGCTTGGAGAAGAAGCAACACGAAAGGCCTCGGAGATGCTGTCGAGGATACGAAGCAGGGTGCTTGTAGCGTCAAATATTTGGCCGACCTGCGGGGAAGAAACCGTCAAAGGGGGGCTGATATCGGAGGGAACTAGGTGATTGGCCGTCTGTGTGGTCTGAGTGGTCAAGGCAGCGATTCGGGCAGTCCAGGCTTCTGAGGAGTCATCGTCGTGGCTGGAGGAGGAGCCTGAACTCTGGCTATCTCTCTCGTGTTCGGGTGATATGTGATGTTGAAAACCTGGGTTCAAGGCGAAGGATGGACCGGCGGCGGAGGGGTTCATATCCCAGCCTGATAGGTTGTCGATGTTCAGGGGAGGAAAATCGGGCGGGTTAGCCTCGGAGAACATGTTCCCGCTCAGACTGTGGTCAGGAGGAGATCCATGACGTCCTTTCAAACTGGGACGACGAGAGTCGCTATGGTTGCGGGCTGGTGAAAGCACAACTGGCGGTCGTCCAGATTTTTGCTTTGCTATTGCCACTTGGTGAGCTGCCCAGTTAACATAAGAGAACAAGAGTTCCATTTACCACTATATAAGCAGGCCGCATTCGCCTTGATACACCTCCCGCACGGCAGATATGTATCTGTTACGTCGTGCCTGGATTCTACTCGCATACAACGAGCCTTTTGCTGGCGGCACCTGTCACACGACAGGCGATAAGACATCATAGGCATCCCTTGATTTCGCAAATTTGCCTTCGGCATCTTACTTCCAAGGTAACACGGCCTTCAGTTTGTATTTGTAATGGATTGACCCAGAGATGCTGCTAGAACTACGTCAGATCATATGACACGTCGGAAAGAGCGAGTGATCGGCTGCATGCAGGCCCTCTGAGGCCGCCACTGCTGAGTTCGGTTCTAGGGGGGGTAATCTGAGTATGCTCTACAGATGCTGGCTTATCTATACCAATCAACTACTGGTATCCTGATACTCTCTTCTGACTTAGGAAGTCGTATACTATGGTCGTTGCCCAAACAAAGGGCAAAGGTGGGCCTGTCGGGTAAAGGTAGGACCAGCGGTGTAGATAATCTATCAGGTTGTTGAGATTTGAGTTCAGAGGTACGCGCTATGGGTGAGGAGGAATGGCCTCTCTCGATTAGAAACGCTGATCCCTATCATTTAGCCGGTTCCATCCGCGGTTACTGGGCCCGGCACACCCAATCAGCGCTCCAAATCCGTCAACCAGCGTCCCAAAGCCGTGCGTATCTATGAACCTACCACAGAGTTAGCATTGGACGACCTAAAGGATCAAGAAGACGAGCAAGAAGAAGAAGAAGAGGAAAAAGACGAACCTGTACTACCTAATCCGACAGTAGAAGACATAGCTCCCGGGCTAGCAATGCTCCGAGCCCAGGATGCTTTCAAAGAGCATGTTAGAAGACGACAGCTCGAAAAACACGCCGCAGGAGTCCGTCGTCAGGCCCCAGACTTCGTCACGACCTCGGATTGCCAAGAGGCAATCGAAGACATCGTCCAAGATGCGCAGATGCACGCAGATTTCGCCGTGGAATTGAACACTAAGATATATGTTAATAAGAGGCTGTTGCAACGGAAGAACTTACCAGAAACAACAAGAGATTCCTTAGATCTTGCCGATCTCGAAGAGACTATCTGGCAGCAGCTTAATGCAGCTACTATTGGAGACGACGTTAGTCTCCTCAAGCAGACTGCATTCGTGCGGGCTGGTTCCCATGCTGGCGGTGCCAGAACGCACGATTTCGAGGACTTCGGTCTTGAGACAGAGTCCCAAATCCAGTCAATGCTGGCCGCTTCTCGACAAGAGCATCCACGGAGCAAGATCCAGCTAACCATTGAGGTTAGAGCCCAGAGTCAGCCCTCCAAGAAGCGCAAGACGATTATCCAGGCCTCATCTCCAGCTCGAGACACCTCCGAGGTCCCTTCTTCTCCGCCAGTTGCCCAAGCGAAGAAGAAGACTCGCACCGGCAGGCTGGAAACCCAGGCAGAGATACGCCTCGAGAAGATCCAGCTTGCCGGTGATTTCCATAAGCAGTTAGCAAGCCGTTATAAATGCGATGATAAGGGCTGTACTAACCAAGAGAACTTCTGCTTCATCGACTTCCAAGACAGGAAGATACACTACAGTATCACCCATGTCCAACAGTCAACATGGGCCCAAGCTATCTCCAGAGGCGAGGCAACCCTCGCCAATCCACCTATCTCCATCTGGGAGTTCTGGAAGAAGGACGGTGGAGTTTCTCGCGAGTCTAGAACCTCCGGCCGCCAAACCTTCCAACAAGAGACTCGGTAAAGTCTCAGCTCCCTCCAAGAAGACATCCAACGGAACCGCATCGAGTCCGAGCTCCGCATGCAACGAGAGCGAGACGAAGACCGCCAGATGCGGCGAGAAGAGCGGGAAGAAGCACGCGAACGACGACGAGAAGAAGAAGAACTGCGGAGTCAGCGGCGTCGAGAGATACGGAGACAGCAACTTACCGCTTACCAAGCACCGTTTCAAAGGCAGCTTCCTCTAATACCGCCACCACCGGCATTGCCACTGCAGTATCAGCCGCCAGCATACCACGTGCCAGCAGCATCCCATCTTTCTCCTCCTCCGCAGCTAATCCAGCACGCAGCACTGCCAATCAGGAGCTCCAGCCCAATAAGCACAGTGCTTGAAGACGGAGAAGTTCTCAACGCCTTCTTTCAATACAAGCGCCGAAACGCACGGACCGCAGAAGGAAACCAGAGGTGGGCACGAGTAGGCGATACCGTCCTTGCTCATGATTGGTCCATTGCGGACATCAGGGCGATGGCGACGGGCGAGGGAGTGATGTACCAGCGTGCGATTGCAGCTGGTCTCGCAGATGGCATTGCAAGACGACTCATAACAGAGTTGCGTCTCTACAAGCCGGAACACAGGCGGGTGGAAGAAGCAGCAGGGTTTCACGAAGACTAGAAACACGCGAGCGTGCAAAAAAAAAACGAATCATATATAAAAACAGCTTATATATAGATATATATACAGACAATCAAGCAATTTCCCTTCCATCAACACCACTTACCACAATCCCCTCCTCATGCTCCTTAATGTCCCCCCTTTCCCAAGCCGATATCCAATCGTAGAACCTTTGTAGTTCCCCCTCTTCCAAGTAGAGTCCCCCTGCAGCATGTCGGAACTGCTCACGAGCGAAACGATCACACTTGCTCGCCCCAATTGCCCAAACCACATATTCTCCGAAGTTGCTGTATAGTGACCGAGTCCAGACGTAGTTTCGGTGAAACCACGCCTTTAACACTGAGAAAGAGAGCTCAATCGGGTTAAAATCCGGGGAGTAAGGTGGCAGGAAGCGCACCAGATGTCCCTCAGCTTCAATAGCCTCTGTAATAGCCGCATCGATATGGACAGAAACATTGTCTAAGATTACCACACGCGGACGAGCATCTCCATTTTGCCGTAGTGCGGGGAGAAGGGCAGTGCGGAGCCAGTTCAGGACGTCAAAGGTCTTATAATAACCCTCTTTAACGCCTGTACACGGCAGATAACCGTTAACCGTCATAGCAGGCAAAATACTCCATGTACGGCCACGGTTGATATCTGCTGGATAGCGGGCATCGCTTCCAATTGGGCCGTAGCCGCGATGCCGCCAGCCAGTCTTCTCATTGAAGATAGACTCGTCAATAAAGACGAGGTCTTCAGCAACGAAGCGGCGTATCTCCTCCCGCCACGCATCCCTCAGCGCTTCGCTCTGATTCAACGAGAGACGCCGCAGTTCCCTTTGTGTCCATTTCCTCCTCTTGAGCACCCGCGACACTGTCGAGCGGTGCACGAGCAAGTTCCGCTCGCACCAAAGCCAAAAGACCAGCTCTTTTTGTTGGCGCCAGCCCTCGGAGAGCAGAAGGCCGAGGAGAACTTCCTCGTCGGCAGAGGTAAGCTTCCGGGGTCGTCCAAGGCGGCGCAAAGGGGGGACGCGGATGCTACCATGCATCAGGAGATTCTCCTTCCAACGTCGAAGGGTTCTGAGCGAGACTCGACACTCAGTTGCGATCTCGTGGGCGGGCATCCCAAGGAGTAAAAACCGGAAGGCTCGAGCTTTCGTGCCGAGAGGAAGGCCGCGAGGGGCAAAGGAGATGGGCCCTGCAGAGTCCATAATGTAAAAAGATCTGTAGATATTAGCAGAATTCATATATAGTAGGAAAGGGGGTGAAATACAGTGGAGTTTGGCAAAAAACGTCAATTCTATTGTAAAATATAATGATTCTACAGACTTTTAGACGATTTGGCGGCATATGTCACATTTTTATTCTACACTAGCCTGTTTCGGCCACAATTTTTGCACACGCTAAATTGCGCTAACCCTAATACGGACAAAGAAGGCTCTCCACTCCAAAATTCATAGTCAAGTAACCCAGTTTCTCCCTCCTACATTTAAACCCCCTCTTTCACAATTCACTTGTGCGTTAATAAACTTTTTTTATTGTTCCTCTCAGATAAATTTCTGGGGGGGTCTCCGAGGGGGGGGGCGTGCCATCGGGGGGTGCGCCAAAATAACCTGGAATATGCTTTTTGATAGCTAATCAAACGGCCATCTCTGCTCTGGAGCAGACGCATCTATATTGATACTAGGCTTCTTTTTCACATATAAAAGTATGTCACTGCGCTGGCAATTACACACTAAATTGATGCCCTGAAGGAGAGCTGTAGCAAGGATACCTCGTCTCCTTGCTCCACGGGCTCGGCGACGCACGCAATATCTTATGTAGCGCCATGAGGCTCCATATTTCACGGCCCGAACCGTCCGCTAAATCTGTGCACCTCCTATTGCAGCATACAGCCAGTCTAGGGCCCCGCCCCCCATTAGTACAGTAGTGAAAAATATTTTGATCATACTCTTCAACACTACGATATCCAGGTCAGCAACGTCAAAAAGAGAGTCTTCGTGAAGTCAAATCGTCTGTCTTAAAAGTTACCATCCATGTCGCCGCTGGAGTTTCATATAATTACAAAGGGCCTCCTATATTCTACAAGGATCTGAAGAAACCTATGGAGAAAGTTGATAAACCTTGCAAGCTACGACAATATAAATACGAGACTACCAAAGACTTTCAACAAGGCTTATAAGAACAGCAAACTCAGCAGCCTGGAATAGAGATAATACCGAAAGTCATCATACCAAGTGGCTGCCATCATAATATATAGTATGGCCAACAGCGCTTCCGCCCAATCATCTAGAAAGTTTCAGAGGCTATCTATGTTATCTTTAGATGACTAAAACTCGAATCATTAGGCGGTCGGTCTGATTTTGTATACAGAGCGAAAGCTTCCCTCACTAAATCAATATGCTGTTGGGAAGCAGAGGATACACCAACTTCTTCGCCCTTACATGTCCCAAACGCACTTCTTGTATTCCCTTTGTGAGCGCACCTAGTCCCCCTTCCCTTACCTCAATCGGATGATTCTTGATAGCCTTTTCTCCCAGCATCCCCTCGACGATTCTGAAAAACCGCTTTGAGAATTCCCTATCCTCGCTTGATACGGGCCGCCCGTACGCCCCCGGCAGCTTGACCCCCTCCCCAAACATAGATGGTACCATAACCCATCCCGCCACCACATCCCGCCGGGTGTACTGCACCGTTGTGGAAAATGCTTCCAGGGCAATATACTTGCCACCTGACGAGCCAAAGGCCTCGTAGCACATCTTCATAGTGGAGGCTTCTGTAGCGCAGTCGAGGACATAGGCGAGCTCATCGTTAGTGTAGGAGCGGATTTCGGTACCGCAGGTAGGCTTGTGGTAATCGAAGCAGGCAGTAGCGCCGAAGGACTCGCATAGAACGTTATTGGCGGGTGAGCAGGTGACGATGGGGTCGAGGCCAACTCTTTGGGATGCCAGGTTAGTGATCTTATCCAGAGAAGCCTTTTATTATATCTACAACTTGCCTTTTCAACAACTGAATTGCCATAGTGCCCGTGGCACTGGCACCGCCAGACACGAGTACAGGCGTCCCTGACATTTTCTGAGCCTCCTGTGTACCGGAAAACGGCAGCCTCAGCTCGTGGAAAAGCGTTAACCCCGCTGTCGCCAGGGCGGTCGGCATTGCGCACGCCTCCTCGAAGCCCATTCCCTCAGGCATCTTGCAAGCTACGTCCGCCGTTGCCAGCACGTAGTCCGAGAAAGCGCCCCTCAGTGGATCTTCGCCATGCATGCCATACGCGACAGCCATGACGCGGTCCCCCTCCTGAAAACGCGGTACCACATCCGGGGCAACGCGCACAACGGTCCCAGCAAAGTCGTGGCCCGAGGTAGCGCCCAGGACGTTGGAATAGTCTGCCTTTTTGGCGTCACTAGGGTTGAGGGCAACGGCGTGGACGTGAACGAGAAGGGTTCCTGGGCGCAGCGAAGGGATTTGGAGGTTCGAGGCGAGGCGGTATTGCCCAGAGCCGGCGCCGACGAGGCCGTGCATTTTGTCGATGACTATCGCTCTTGGATGTTGGAAACAGGGAACAGTACGAAACAGGGAACAGTACTGTTACCCATGTGGTTAGTAATCTTCGCATTTATCCGGAGCTAGTGGATGGGTACTTACCCTTCTCCCACTTCTTTCCTTCATCCATATGCTCTACCAAATATATATACTCCTACTAGATAGTCAATATATGCACATATTCGCTCTGACCCTCATATACCAATATTGGAGAGGTAGCTTAAAAGAAAGATGCTAGGACAATGGGGCTCATATTTTCCAGTCCATAAGCCTAAGCCTAAGATTCCAATATGTGTAGCTACACTATATGTTCGATGAAAGGATCTGTAGGTTGGAATGTATTGGCCGTAGCACATTCTCGGAGGTCAAAATCCGGGGCTGTCTTGGCCAAACTATACCAGAACTCTTCGGGTAGACCAACCGGAAATTCTGATCTTTGTCCCTCTCGGTGTATTACGCAGACTTTTACACGGAGTCCGTGAGGAAAATGCATTTGAAAGAAGGTCGGTGGGGAAAATCGGCACGGCACGAGGATCCACTCCAAACTCTCCGGTCTGTCGATCTTAGCAGCTGGCCCGGATCACTGATAACTACTTTGCTCCGAAAGCCTTCCGGTATTGTTCTGGAGAAAGTGGAGCATACTTACACCTACCGTAGCCGGTGTCGAAATCCGAGGTCCTACCTTGAGGGAGATAATTGACGCTGCTTTTGAGGAATGGATCCTAATGAGAGGGTTGAGGCAGAACATATACAGAGATCGGGCATGCCTTTCCAAGGACTACAGCTTGCGGGCGTTGGCAACCGGTTTTTTTGGCATCAACATCGTGATACCATTGTGACTACAAAGGGTCTATTCTTATATAGGAACCACCTCACAACCGTCCACCACAGCTCGGCCCAGTCCAACAAACCTTTAATTGCGCTTCAGCTATTATATTTGCTCTGAAAACCGAACGAATCATGTCCAACTTTGTAGACAAGCCCGAGCCCATTGCAGTCATAGGCACCAGCTGCAGATTTCCTGGGGGTGCTTCATCACCATCCAAGCTGTGGGATTTGCTGGCTACGCCCACGGACCTTGTGAAAAAAGTCCCAGCAAGCCGCTTTGGCTCCGAAGCATTCTATAATCCTGATCCATCATATCATGGAGTGAGTTTATTTTGCCTTCTTCCTCGGTTGTGAGTGCTTATCCGGGTTACAATAGAGCTTCCACACCCAGCGTGCCTATTTTATGGAAGAGGATATCCGCCTTTTCGACAATGCTTTCTTTGGTCTCTCCCCAAGGGATGCTCAGTCCATGGACCCTCAACATCGTCTTCTGCTTGAAGCGGTTTACGAGGGCGTGGAATCGGCTGGGTACTCCATCTCGCACCTGCGGGGCTCTAACACGGGTGTCTTTGTCGGACGATCTAGTGGCGACTATGGGGGCATGATGGCACAAGACCTCGAAAACTATCATCCGTCGGGATTGACAGGCACTGCCGCGTCCATTCTCGCAAATCGAGTCTCTTACTTCTTTGACTGGACAGGGCCATCAATGGCGCTCGATACAGCCTGCTCCTCGGGTATGCTTGCGCTGCATCTAGCTGTCCAGGCTCTCCGGGCCGGGGAGACCAAGGTAGCTGTTGCAGCATCGACAAACATGTTGCTCGGGCCCGAGGCCTTTATTGGCTTAGGCCAGGTACGTGGCCCATGGAATACGTGAACTCATGCTACATGGCTGATTTTGATATATAGCTGCACATGCTTTCGCCAAATGGAAGGTCTTGGATGTGGGACGCAAGTGCAGATGGCTTCACGCGTGGCGAGGGCATCGGAGCTCTGATCTTAAAGCCCCTAAGTCAAGCCCTCGCGGATAACGACCACATTGAGAGCATTATTCGCAACACGGGTACGAACCAAGACGGCCGAACTCGAGGTGAGTTTTGGCAGAGACCTACATAGCAAGATTCCAACCAATACTAATGTTTGATAGGTATTACCTTGCCCAACGCTGAGGCACAGACGGCCCTCATTCGGTCTACGTACGCCAAATGTGGTTTGGACGTAACCAACCCAGAAGGCCGGCCGCAGTTCTTCGAAGCACATGGAACGGGGACCCCTGCTGGAGACCCACTCGAGGCCAAGGCAATCCACCGCGCCTTGTTTCCCACAGGATTTAAAGGTACGGATAAAGAGAAAGTATATGTGGGATCTATCAAAACTGTCATCGGCCACCTCGAAGCCGGTTCGGGCATTGCAGGCGTACTGAAGGCAACTCTAGCCGTGCAACAAGGCAAAATTCCACCGAACCTACATTTTAAGGAGCTCAATCCTGCCATTAAGCCTTTCTATGACGCCCTCGGTGTGCCTACCACAATTACTCCCTGGCCAACTTTAGCACCCGGTGTGCCCAGGCGTGTAAGTGTGAACAGCTTTGGATTTGGTGGCGCCAATGTGCACGCCATTGTTGAGCAGTGGCCACCAGATTTGCGAAGCCTTACTTCTTCATCGCAGACACTTGGCATGTATGAAGATGGTGCGGGCCTCCCTATACAGATTTCGGCGAACTCGAGCCGATCGTTAGCAGCCATGGCTGCAGCATTTAGAGAGCACCTTAAGACACACCCCGATATAAAGCTCGTCGACCTAGCTTACACTTTGTCACGCCGGGGTAACTTTCCGTTTCGAGCGTCGTTCTCGACAATCTCTACGGCGCAACTATCCAAAAAGCTTAGGCATAGTACCGACCTTGCCAATACGAGTCGCGTACGAGCTATATCAGAGAAGTTGCCTCTACGGATCTTGGGAATATTTAACGGACAAGGTGCGCAATGGCCGACGATGGGTAAAGAGCTTTATCAGAATTGTAATCTGTTCCGCGACGCCATAAGCCAGATGCAGCAAAGTCTGGACGACTTGCCAGATGGTCCAGAATGGTCTCTCGCCGACCAGCTGTGCGCCCCTCCAGCAAGATCCAATGTCCAGGAGCCCGCCGTATCGCAACCGCTCTGCACTGCCCTACAGATCGCGTTGACTAAGCTTCTTCGGGCGGCTGGTATCACCTTTAGCGGGATTGTGAGCCATAGCAGTGGTGAAGTGGCGGCCGCATATGCTGCGGGCTATCTCAGCATGTCTAACGCTATCCGAGTCTCGTATCTTCGAGGAAAATATACCAATCTAGCGAAAGGTTCGGATGGATTGCCGGGTAAGATGATTGCAGTTGGTCTATCACTCGAGCAGGCCACAGTCCTTTGTAAAGAAATTGGAGCCGACAAGATCTGCGTCGCTGCCAACAACTCGGGGCGCAGCTGTACTCTATCTGGTAACGCCGACGCCGTGGATCAGGCGCAACAGAGTCTTGATGCACAGGGTACCTTTGCGCGTACACTCAAAGTGGACGCAGCTTACCACTCATCCCATATGCTGGCTTGCGCAGAGCCCTATTTAGAGTCTCTACGCAGATGCAACATAACTGTTCAAGAAGGCCCCTACCACTGCAAGTGGTATTCTAGCGTGTACGGACCAGACGGTAGGAGCCGTTCATTCGAGATTGACGGGCAGCTTGAGGGCCAATACTGGGTTGACAATATGACGCACCCTGTAATGTTTGCGCAAGGGGTGCGTAGGGCTATCACCGAGGACCATGTCCACGATATGGTACTTGAGATTGGGCCCCATCCAGCCCTGAAAGGACCTGCAAATGAGGTTATCAAGTCCCTTATCGGCTATGAGCTGCCTTACTCCGGAGTGCTGAAGCGCGGTCAGAATGCCTTGGAAAGTTTTTCGGATGCCATAGGCTTCATCTGGGAAAGGTACACGTGCCCAAAGTCACTTTTCGACTTTAACTCTCTGCAATTAGCGTTACGAGGAAGCGCTGCGAGAGCACCTACTGTTCTCAAGGGCCTTCCTTCCTATAGCTGGGACCACAGAACGGCCTTCTGGCACGAGTCCCAGCAGTCCAAGACCATCCGCACCCGATCTACCCCGCGCCATATGATGCTGGGTCATAGCACGTCTCATGGCGAGGGAAGTAAGCGTGAAGTTCGCTGGCGACATATCTTCAAACTAGATGAAATGGCCTGGCTACGGGAGCATAAGTTCCAGGGACAAGTTATCGTTCCCGGTGCTGGCTATGTCTCCATGGCGTACGAGGCAACGGTGCGCTTGGCTTCTGAGCTAAACGTGTCAGTGAAACTGGTCGAGCTGAAAGAAATCAAAATTCATCGGGCTATTTCTTTAGAGGAGAATTCGGCGGGAACGGATGTCGAGTTTACTATTCGTACTACCCATAGTTCGAGCGACTGCATTTCGGCTGAGTACGCCTGCTACAGCGCTCCCACTGAGGCAGCGCCCTCGGATGCTCACCTCACTAGTGGCAGGGTAAACTTCACGGGACACGTTGACATTGTGCTCGGAGACCCTTGCCAAGACGCGCTTCCTTCTCGGACTTCACATCAGTTGCCCATGCAGACCGTTAATGTAGAAGAGCTCTATTCAGAGGTGCGCAAGATCACGGGTGTTGAGCACTATAGAGACTTCCGTTTTGTGGGACTGAAGCGCCGTCACAACCAGGCCGAAGTCAAGTGTAAGAGCGTTCATAGCGCGCTCCGAATCCATCCCGCCACGCTTGACCAAGCTGTCCAAGGCATCTTCATGGCCTTTTCCTTCCCTGGCGACGGACGTCTCTGGACAACTTACCTACCCGCTTCAATCAACCTCGTCCGTGTCAACATGTGGGCTTGCCCAGACGAGGGCAATGTAGAATTCTTGACGGCCGACGCTCTGCTCACTGGCAGCGACACCAAGTCATTCACAGGCGACGTGGACATCTTTTGTGAGGACCATGGGCATCCACAGATGCAGGTCCGGGGCCTCCGATGTGCCAGCTGGGTCCAAGCTGGCCAAAAGAGTTGGAATGACCGCCCATTATATGCAAAGCACGAGTTTGTACGGGATGTCTCTGCTGGCATCGAACCGAGCCAGCAAGCCGTTATAACGGCGAAGACGAAGGCTCTGATAGAGACCATCGATCGTGCAGCTTATTTCTATCTTCGCCGATTGAAGTCGGAAATTCACATAAACGAGATACCTTTGATGGAGTGGCAATATCATCACCTGGTGACTTGGGTATTGGAGCATTTGGTGCCCGAGGTTGAGGCTGGAACGTCCGAGTTAGCGCAGCAGGACTGGGCGAATGACACTGAAGACATGGTGAAGGCTTGGGGGAAAGAGTTTGCCGAGAGTATCGACCTTCAGGCTGTTCTGACTGTCGGTGAGAATCTCGTGCCTATTGTCCGTGGACAGGTACCGGCGTTACAAGTGTGGAAGCAGGATGACTTACACGACCGGATCTACCGCGAGTCGAAAATAATCAACGACACAAACCACGACCTCTTCGTCCTTGTTGGCCAATTATGTCACCGATACCCGCACATGAGGGTACTTGAGATTGGCGCCGGCACCGGAGGCTCAACAAAGGGCGTTTTGGCCGCTCTCGAAGGACGCATGGGCTCGTACACCTTCACGGATATATCGCCGAGCTTCTTTCAAAAGGCACGCAAAGACTTTGACAAGTACAACGACCGCATGGTTTTTAAGACACTGGATATCGAGGATGATCCCTCAACTCAGGGCTTCGAACTGGGTTCGTACGACTTAATTATTGCATCCAACGTACTGCATGCCACCCGTCGGCTCAGCAACACGTTGAGCCAGTGCCGAGCACTTCTCCGTCCCGGTGGACATTTGCTTTTGATGGAAAACACGCGCATCACTACAACTTTCCAACTTCTTTTCGGCGTTCTACCGGGCTGGTTCCTTGGCCTTGACGACGGCCGTGTCTGGGCGCCCAGTACCACCGTACAGGAATGGAGCGACGTGCTGAAGAGGGTAGGCTTTTCCGGGGTTGATACCAGTGTGAACCCCTATAGCAGCGTCATGGTATCGCAGGCTGTAGATGACATAATTCAAACCTTCCGCGACCCGCTCAACTCTAAAGCAGGTCTTCCACGACTCAATGATCTCCTTATCCTCCGGGATGAGAAGCCATCCTCGCGCAGTGCTCGGCTTTCTGATAAAGTCAAACAACTGATAGGTCATTTGTTTAGCAATGTCACTTGCATCACCTATCCTGAAGATTTCAAGGCCAGTGGCGTCAAGACTACTAACAACATGGCGGTTCTATGCTTCACTGACCTAGATACTCCGATTTTTGATGGGATAAACGAACAGCGCCATCGGGGACTACAGGAGATCGTCCAAAATGCCAAGGCGGCACTCTGGACTGTTTCAAGCGCCGAAGACGACCCCTTTGTCAATATGAGCGTCGGATGGGCACGAACTATTTGGCTCGAGAACCCTGACATGAAGTTTCAGCTCGTCGACATTGACGACTGCGAAGCGGTTGACGCCGAGATTATCGCTACCGCGCTCCTACGACTCATTTGTCTAGGCACACCTCAGGCCACCGAAGTGCTGTGGAGCACCGAGCCCGAAATTGCGCTGCGCGATGGGGCCCTATACATCCCGAGGCTTCTGCCAAAGCCGAATAAAGCGGCTTTCGAAATCACTCATTCCCAGGTGCACCAGAGCGGAGTAAAGGGGGTGCATCAGAATGGGGTGAATGTGGTGCGCCAAAATGATATGCTCGGAAATAGTCTGCCTCTCACAGTTGAGATTGTCGAAGGACGTGATGGTGTTCTGCATCTTGAGCCTATACCTCAGCGTCTTTTTCGCGATGACGAGGCGCAAATACAAATACTTGCCTCCTCAGCCTATCCGCTCGTGACATCCGATGGGCAATCGATATATCTGTGCGTTGGAGACGTTCTTGAGTCTGGAAAGAAGGCCATCATTCTGTCCCCTGTGAACGCCTCAGTCTTGTGCGCATCCAGGTTGGACATATTTCCCGTATCTCCTGAAGACCCTTGCCTGCTACTGCACCTGCTTCTGGTGAACCTTATCTCAGAGGATGTTGTGAGCAAATCCAGTGGGCCGATCTGGGTACACGGCACTAAAAGCAGCTGGACTCGAGCCATGCAAGAGGCGGCTCATCGCCAAGGGGTTGAGCTTTACCTGACCACATCAGATGAAGAAATTGCAAGAAGCAAGAAGGTGAAGTTCATTCATCCGTACATCACGCTGAATGCATTGTGGCAAATCTGGCCACGGAATGTCAAGGCGTTCGTCACTTTGCAGCAGGGACGTCGACGTCCAGTGGATGAAGCTATAGAAAAGCTCATGGAGACAACAAGGATGCCCAATATCAGTCCTAAAATGATGATGGGTGGGTCTTCGACTTTGAGAACGAACAGGCTATCTCTCTCGTTTGACGATTCGCAGCTTCGACAACTTCTCAAGCATCATCTGCTTATGGCAGTAGTTAGGACCTCGAACTACGATGATACAGCTGTTTTACCCATAGAAAAGGTAGCATCTTCGACGGTCGACTTACAAAGACCGGATAAACTTGTTGATTGGCGCACTCTGGAGATCGCCACGCGCAATATACACCCGCACCAGCAACCAAACCTTTTCTCGCCGGATAAGACGTACATCCTCTTTGGCCTTGGTGGCGATGTCGGCAACAGTATTTGTCTGTGGATGGTCGAACACGGGGCCCAGTACGTTGTCACATCCAGCCGTAACCCCAAAACGCCGCCGGCTGTTGTTGAATATCTCGCTAATAAGGGAGCAACGATTCGCGTTGTGCCTCTTGATATCACCAACCGAAAAGACCTGAATACATTCGTCGATGATATTAAATCCACCATGCCTCCAGTGGGTGGTGTTATGCTTGGCGCCATGGTATTGCGCGATCGTCTCTTCCTCAATCAATCATGGAGCGATTTCGCCGCCATCTTGGCGCCTAAAGTGGAGGGCGCACGCAACCTCGACGAGGTGTTCGGTCCGCAGAGCAATCTCGACTTCTTCATTATCCTTTCCTCGGCTACATGTATTTTAGGGAATTCAGGACAGGCGGCATACACCGCTGCCAATATGTACAACACGAGCATCGCCGCTCGGCGTCGTCGGCGCGGCATGGCAGCCTCGGTGATCCATATTGCTGAGCTTGTTGGTCTAGGTTACTGGCATCGTGCCAAGGGCGATCGGCCATGGGATCTGGGCTTTATGAAGCTTTCCGAGACAGACCTACACGATACACTGGCGGATGCGATACGGGTCGGGCAGCCGGGATCGGGACACCCGATTGAGCTTATTTGCAACTTTAGGACAGGCACCGCGGGGATATGGAGAGATAATGCGCGGATGTGGCATTACTTCACCCCGAAGAACGACAAGCTACTGGCCGACCAGAGCAGTGAAAACAGCGATCAGCAAAGTAAGCACGACGGCAAGAGTGTTAAGGAACTACTTGATGGGGCCGAAGATGAGGCCACTGCCCAGGCAACGCTTGAAAAGTGCTTTGCTCAGGAGCTACACACTATGATTCAGGTCGAGACCAGCCGTATTGACAAGGACATGCCCGTAGCTGGCCTAGGTGTGGATTCACTGGTTGCCGTTCAGATCCGTTCCTGGTTTCTCAAGGAGGTCGGCGTCGAGATCCCCGTCTTGAAGATCCTAGCGGATAATAGTTCGTTTACACGGCTGTGTAGGGACGCGTTAGTAGGGAGGCAGCACCCCACAACCACGAACGGCGTCAAGGGCGGGGAAAGTTTACAAAATGGCAATAAAATTCAAAATGGAGTCCATGAGATAGCAGCCGAAGCGGATATTGACTGGGACAAGGAGGTGGAGTCCTTGTTAGCGGAGGTGGACGGTTTGATCCCGTCCGACCCCAAGCTTAATGGAACACTTGGAATAAATGGCCCAATCAGTGGTCACTTCAACGACCTCATCGTCGTCCTTACCGGGGCAACAGGGTTTCTCGGCGGACACATCCTCCAAAAACTCGTATTAGACTACCGAGTCCGCGAGGTTCACTGCATCGCAATCCGTCCCGATGTTGGCGGCAAACCTCGCCACGTCAAAGTCCAGCATCCCAAGATCAAAGAGCACATAGGTGACCTAGCCTCGCTACGAGCTGGCCTATCGCAGACCGAATTCAATAAACTTTCAGAGCATGCCGACCTGATCATTCATACCGCGTACGAGGTCAACTTCCTTATGTCCTACAATTCTGTACGTCCTACGAACGTGGCCTCTATGCCGGCACTGCTGGCCATGGCGGCTCGGCGTGGGGTGCCAATGCATTTTGTTTCGTCCAACATTGTCGCCATGCTCCAACCGTTCGGCGAACTCGAGATGGGTGAGGTTTCTGCCGCCCAGTTGCGACCTCCAAAGGACCTCAACCGGAAAAACAGCAACCGCATTGGCTATGCGGCAGGCAAATGGATATGCGAGACATTACTAGAGCGTTTCTCAGCTCAGGTGCCTACCGTAGTGCACCGGCCGAGCCCCATGGTGGGTGAAGGCGGCTCGGAGCCGGCGCTAATGCGGACGGTTGATGAGTATAGCAGGAAGCTTGGAGCATTACCCAAGCTAGAAGCGAAGCTGTGGCCTGGCAAGTTAGATCAAATCGAAGTAGAAGATGTTGCTCGAGACATCGTCGAGATTGCCCTTGAATCTCGACCCAGGGGAGCGAAGGCGTCGCCCTTTGTGGTGCGGAATCACTGTACGGATGGGGCCTTCGAGGTTTCCAACATGCAGCAGGTGATAAAGGAGCGGGAGGGCTTGGAGCTGGAAGTGTGGTCGGTGGAGAAGTGGCTTGAGAAGACGACACAGATGGGCATGGATAGGTCGTTGGACTTTATCATGCGCTCAACGATAGAGTCGAAGGTAGCGTTTCCCCTTACGAGTGTAAGGAAAGGAGGGATATGAGGTTCAGGATGGCGGGAGAAGAGCTTTCTGTATTAGCTTTCTGCAAAGGAGTTTTGACGATTGATTGATTCATATACTCTACTTGGAGTAATATTCCCAACATTAGAATCTTAGCCTAGGTTGGGTCACCGAAGAAGAAGAGGTTGTTCATTTAAGCTCTCCGGCTGGGACGTTAGGTTTTTCTAGCTCCAAAATACTGATACCACCCGAACGCCACCAAAATCTGATCTACAGGTACGGGAAGCCACCCCACTGTTACGAATCAGGACTTAAGACAAAGCACTAGTAAGGCACGGGCCGCTACTAATGCCGAGAAGAAAAAGTCACACGGGTCACGTGACGTCTTCGACCCCACTTCGACTTCGACTTTCGACCGATCGAAGTTGCCAACCTCTTGTCTCTTACCACTTGTAGTAAACAGATCATTCCGCAGAAGAACGTTACATAAGGATTTGGATTGAACCCATATAGTCTCTGTGTCTTCGTGCTTCTTATGGCGACATGGCGACACCCGAGCGGAAGGCAAGAAATGGCCTAGGTCTATCGGCTAGCACGCTCCACAGCGCAATGATGTTACGAATGGGAATTCAAGACGAGACACTGGCGGGGTACGGGCCGCTACTAGTACCCAGAAGCAAAGGTCGTACTGATCATGTGATATCTTTGATCTCCGCTTCGAGTTCGAATTTCTTAGGATTGGCAAGGTCTCTAGTTCGTCAGAGCCCTTAGGTCTTCCATTTAGGGTTATCTATCAACGAAACGGTAGTGTCGAATGTATCAAACGATGGGAGACAAGATTCAGTTCAGCTATCTGTAGGAAGCTAACATGAGTTGAGCATGCTCCTCCATAAGGGAGCAGCCTGCCCAATATATAGACTTAGGTCCTTGTTACGCGGACTCCTGGATACAGGGCAAGGGGAGATATTTGATCAAGTAGCAACGGGATTCTGGAAGACAAAGGCAAGGTCACAAGGCCGTTGCTACTTGATCACATACAGGCTTGCAAACAAATAGTTAAATCAAATTCAAATCAAATCAAATCTTGGCAGATCTTGGCAAATCAAATCAGAGCTTTGTCTAATCAAATCAAATCAAATCAAATCATGACCTTAGATTTATTTGAATATTTGATTATTTGAATATGAACTTAGAGTGTGAAGTCGCATGATCAAGAGAGCCCGAAAAAACTGATTTCTAGCCAATAGTATAACTTAATGTCGACAACCAAGTGACTGCCTTGCGTTTTGTGTGATCAAAATCTAATTCCCCACGTCATTATTGAACATCATTGCAAATGCTTTCATCTATCGATGATGTTCAGCAAATGACTTCCTCATCGCATAGCGTCCACGACGACAATATCTGAAAAAGAACATATGAAAAAAATTCATTAAAAAATCGCAATTTTCAGTAAATTATTTAATTCTTTTTGTTTTAATATCGAATGAAAGTTTAAAATTATGCGTAAATTATAAAGTTTTCAACAACATTATCATTAAAAACAGTTATTCATTATTGTTTATAATCGAGTTACAGAACAAATTACAAAAAGTTTAATGATTTATAAAATTCAATATATTTAAAACATTCAATCGAAGTTAAATTAAAGAAAAAAACGAGTAAAAAACAGTCTTATGCACACGATTAAAACGTTACAAATATTTAATCATGTTTTTTAACTTAATTAATGCATCAACAACGTTTTAGACATTTATTAACAACATGTTATGATAATATTTTAATTAATTTGTTATAATATATTTAAACAACATTTTAATTTATTTAAAGACAAAGAAAAAACATGTACAACATGTAATTAAGATTCTGCAAACTTTAAAAGAAGCAGATTTGCGCATTAAATCAGAAAAAAATGAATTTCATGTATAAAATATACAATTTCTCAAATTTATAATCACGTTTCAAAGTTTTAAAATAAATTCAAAGAAAATCAAAGCTGTTACGATTTAATGTTGAGATCGTGCCTAGAATCTAATCACACTGCAGCGAGATAGTGCGTAGCTGAGTAGAATGTTTAATCAATAGAGATAGTTATAACTAGAATATTAAGAATACAGAAGAAATCAAAGAGAGTTCCGATCTGTATCTATAGTAGGGCAAAACAAAGGGGACGAAGCAGATTTGCTCGAGTATCGAAAGCGCTAGAATAGAGTGTCGAGGCTGAGGTTTAACATGACTCAATTCTCTAGAGCTTATTGACTAGAAAACTCTATTCAATTTCGACACACTCGTAACATTTAATCAACGTCAACGACGAAAATTAAAATTTAATTCTTTTTAAAATTTGAGAACTTTTATAAATGATTTATAAAGAAATACTTTGGAGTTATTTTATCATTTATGAATTTTACAAAAAAAGACGTTCGTGTAAAATAAGAAAACAGAAGATATTTTTAAGAAGTTAAAGAAATTACTTATTTTTTAATCAATACTGATCATGTTTAAATCAGAAAAATTTATTACGCTTAAGACGAACGCGTTAAACGAAGTTATTAAAGCATGTATCAATCAATTAAACGAAAAAAAACGTTTGCATTTCATAATAAAAAGTTTACAGAAGTTGAATTAAATTATGAAATACATAATAAGAAGTTATTAATTATTATTAATTCTTTCAAACATTAAATTCAAGTATATAAAAATTATAAAAATTAGTTATACTTTACAATTACGAAAGTTTTGAATCAAAGACAGATTAAATGATCGAAAGAATTATTATTCTACAACTTTTAAATTCAATATTAAAAAAATCTGAGAACTTTAAAATTAACGTTTTAAATCGAAAAGTAGATCATATAATAAATAAATCGTAAGTAAGTTAAATTATTCTGCATTGAAATTAGAATGATTCAATTATTTATAACAAACAAAACGCAGTCACGTTACGAATTTATGATAAAGATTTCGAAACAGAATTACAACAAAAGCTTGCGAGAAACTCAGTCGCTTAAAACATTATTAAAAATATAATTTAACACGAATTTTAAATTACGAGACAAAATATTAATATTTCAAAGTTTTATTTATGTTTCAACAAGATGTAAACAAAAGATAATCAACAATTATCATGATTTGAAAACACACGATTATTAAGAATTTGATAAAATTCAAAATTTATTACTTTTTCAAATTACGAAAACAGATAAAAAATACAATAAGAAAATGCGACGTTTGCATTCGTATAAAGTATAATTAACATAAATTTTATAAACTTTTGAAAAGTCTCAACACGTTAAATCATGCGTAAAAAAACATAACTTTGAACTTTATAATTAAATTATTGAAGTTAAAAAACAAATTACAGAAATAATTTATAACTCGATATTAATCATCACGAATAAACTGATTAAGTATAAATACTTTCAATTATATAAAAAAACAATTATGACAGAAGATTTAATTTATACGTTTCTTAAAACAATAATAATTAATTATGAATTATTAAACGAAATTATTTTAAACAAAAACAAGCTCTTTACATTGAAATTTTGAAAATTATTAATGAATTAATTAAATATTTATTATAAACTTAGTACAGTTTATTACTCACAGATGAATAAATAAACGAAAAGAATCAATTAAACATTAAAACAATATCTCAAATGTTATATTCATTATAAACAGAATGACTAAATACAGTTATTGTTGATAATATAGTTGACTTTTAATAACGCAAATACGAAAATTATTAATATATTATTATTCTTTGCAAACTACGAGTTTAAATTAAACATTTAAAAAAAATCTCGTAAATTTGCACAATTGACTCAAAAAATCACGATACAGATTAAATAAATGCAATTAGCAGAAAAATATACAATTTTTAAATAAACGTTTTATTTTGTATGCAAACAAACGAAGAAATAAAAATTTACTTTAAAAAAAAGACAAAGTTTGTTTATTACGACGAAACATTAAGATTAAACAAAAGAACAATAAACTGAATTATACAAAGTTAAAATCATTTGTTATTTTAAAAATTAAGAAATTAATTAATTACAAATTAAATCTTTCAGCACTTATGAAAATACATTTAATATTTTATATTTCTTTTTTAAAACTCGCAGATTCAAAAACGTTATTACAGATTAATTTATTAAACATAAATTTTGAGAATCAGATTGAGAAATACGAAATAAAAAAAACTCTAAATTAACAGAATGTTTAAAATCAGTTCAAATATCTGATCAAGTGAAAAAAATACAAATATATTGAAAA
>JAABUT010001340.1_pt1 | contig 28695 bp, 24 predicted proteins | sample 5559281 | NCBI WGS metagenome assembly JAABUT01 (sample SAMN10711880, study PRJNA513359) | rock metagenome | isolation source: Antarctica rocks | place: Antarctica: Victoria Land, Ricker Hills nord | collected 2016-01-04
TCGACGGTCAGCTCGTCATGGACCTCAACGGCGACGACCGCCCGGAACGCCAGCGCTTCACCTGCGCCCACGAGCTGATCCACCTCGCGTTCCCGAACTTCAAGAAGGAGACGCGCTACCGGCTGGACACGAAGCAACCGGGACGCAACACCCCCAACGCGGAGGAGGAGTACCTCTGCGATCTCGGCGCAGCTGCCTTGCTCATGCCGCGCACACTTGTTGAGGGCCGCTACAGCCTCGACGAGGGTCTTGCCGGCGTAGAGCAGCTCGCCCGCCACGCCGACGTCAGCCTCCAGGCCGCCGGCAACCGACTGGCCTCGCTCGCTGAGGGAGTCTGCGCGTTTCTCGTATTCGAGTGGTCGCACAAGCCCGCCGACCGCCCCGCCCTCCGTCGTGGGCACGACGTGCCCAAGCGGCTTCGGCTGCGCTACAGCTCCGTCGCCGGCATCAACGCCTACGTGCCGCGCTTCAAGAGCGCCCCCGACAACAGCGTCTTCTGCCGCGCCTGGCACGGCTGGCAGCGCGAGCACGGGCACGAACTCCTCCCGGGCGCGGAGCGCCTCGGACCGTTCGAGATCGAGGCGCAGGCGTTCGGGAGCGACCACCGAGTCGTGCTGGCGACCGCTCGAAAGGCGCCATGACGCCACTCAACGCGTCGCGCTGCCGCTTCTAGAAGCGACGGCCCAAGATGGAGCTCGGAAACGCGGTTCCCCGCGGTACTTCCTTCCGGGAGCCGTGGGATCCTGACAGCAGGGCTGATCGCTACGCTGCTGCGCGCGCGACGACTGAAGCGCTCGAGGACGCCACGGCGCGCGCGCCCCGACACCCGAGTAAAGCGTCTCGAGGTGATGGGCCGCCCGTTGGCGATCGGGAGGACCCGTCCGCCAGCGCGTCGGGGGCCGACCCGCTGAGCCGTCGGCGATGGTGAGACGGCCCGCGATGTCTCCCGCGCCCGCGCCTAGCCTCGGCGCGTGTCGCGCCGCGCGCTCGCCGCCGCCGCCGGGCTCACCCTGCTCGCCTTCCTCATGCGCGTGCGGGGCATGGGCCAGAGCCTGTTCGGCGACGAGGTCCTGACCTACCAGATCATCGACCACGGCTCGCTCGTGGACGTCCTGCGCGCCCTGCGCGCGGCGCCGGAGAGCACGCCGCCGCTGCACTACGCGCTGGCCTGGGGCTCGGGCGGGATCTCGGGGGCGCTCACCGACATCCGGCTGCCCTCCCTCGTGGCCGGCACCGCGACGGTTCCGCTCCTACTCGCGGTGGGGCGGCGCCTCGTGCCCGCGCGCGCGGCGTGGCTCGCCGCCGCGGCCTTCGCCCTCTCGCCCTTCGCGACGCTCTACGCCACCGAGACGCGCGCCTACGCGCTGGTCACGGGCACGACCACCGCCGCCCTCCTCCTCCTCCTCCGGGCGCTCGAGCGCTCCAGCACCGGGCGCTGGGCCGCGTTCGTCGCGGCGGCGACCGTCGCCCTCTACTCCCACTACACCGCGGTGCTCGTGCTCGGGGTGGCGGCACTGTGGGCGTGGTTCGCGCGGCCCGAGCGCCGGCGGCCGCTTCTGCTCGCCCACGCGGCGGTGGTCGTGCTCTACCTGCCCTGGCTGCCGTTCCTCGAGGGCAACCAGCTCAACCTCATCGCGCTGACCTATCCGCTCACTCCCTCCTCCTTCCTCGAGGCCCTCGTCCGGCTCTTCGCGGGCTCGCCCTTCCTCGCCCTCGGGACGCTGCCGGGAACGGTGGCGCTCATCCTCGGTGGGGCGGCGCTCGCCCTCGGGCTGGCCGCCGGGGCGCGCGCGCGCCCGGCCACCGCGCCCTCGGCGCGCGCGCTCATCGCCGCGCTCGCGCTCGCGGCTCCGCTCGGCCTGCTCCTGTACTACGGGGTCACGGGAACCGACCTCGTCAACCCGCGCAACCTCAGCGTGTCGGCGCCCGCGCTGTTCCTCGGCGTGGCGCTCGTGCTCACCGCCCGCCGCTCGCTGGCGCCTCTCACCGCGGGGCTCGCGCTCGCCGCCCTGGCGATCGGGGCGGTCCGCCTCCAGGAGCCCGACGCGCGGCGCCCGGAGACCGCGGCGGTGGCCGCGGTGATCGACGCGCGGGGCCGCCCGGACGAGCCCGTGGTCGAGTCGCCCCTCTTCGGCCGCCGCGAGGGAAGGCTGCGCCCCACGTTCGCGCTCAACCTGCGCCGGCCGCACCGCCTGCTCGCGATCACGGGCTACCGGCGGCGCAAGGACGGCGTCAGGGTGCCCCAGGTCGACCCCCGGACATGGCGCGCGGCAAAACGCGTCTGGGTCGTCGGCCCCGAGCGGCCGGGAGACGTCGTGCTGCCGCCGCCCCCGCCGGGCTGGCGCCGGGTCGAGGGCGCCCGTTACGCCGGCATCTACCCCTACGGCTACGCGCTCTACGCCCGCGCGCGCGCACGGCCGCGCAGCGGCGCGGCTGGGCGCCGCAGCAGCGCCCAGCTCCCCCGCCGCTCGTCGAGCCGGAAGCGCGCGAGGACGACGAGCGTGCGCAGGCCGTAGTCCACCGAGCGACAGAAGGAGACCGAGGAGGCCTCGAGGAAGTACCGCGTCGGGATCGCGAGCTCGACCACGCGCGCGTCGCGGTCCACGATCTGCGCGAAGATCTCCTGGTCGAAGACGAAGCCGTCGGAGTTGCGCAGGAAGGGGATCGTCTCCAGGAACGCGACCGAGTAGGCGCGGTAGCCCGTGTGGTACTCGGAGTAGTCGCGGCGGAAGGCGCGGTTCTCCACCCACGTCAGGAAGCGGTTGCCGACCCACTTCCAGCGCGGCATCCCGCCGGCGATCGCCTCGTCCTCGAGCAGGCGCGAGCCGATGACCACGTCGGCCTCGCCGTCGACGATGGGCCGGACGATCCTGGCCGCGAGCGCCGGGTCGTACTGGTTGTCGGCGTGGACCATCACGATGACGTCGGCCCCGTCGCGGGCGGCGCGGACGTAGGAGGTCTTCTGGTTGCCCCCGTAGCCGCGGTTCGCCGGATGGCGGAGGACCTCGAAGCCGTGGCGGAGCGCGACCGTCGAGGTCTCGTCGGGCGAGGCGTCGTCGACGAGGAGCGCCCGGTCGGCCGCCGCGACGGGGAGCGCCTGGGCCACGGCGGGGATCGTCAGCTCGGCGCGGTAGGCGGGGAGGACCACGTGGACCTTGGCCGGGCCGCCGCGGTCGGTCACCAGGGGCCGGGCGGGGGCGAGGACCTCGGTCCGGCGGGCGAGCAGCACCCGCTCGTCGCCCAGGGAGAGCGAGAGGCGCAGCCCCGCGGGTAGCCGGCGGGCCAGCCGGCCCAGCGCGCGGGGGCCGCGCTCGGCCAGGCCCTGTCCCCAGTAGCGCAGGGAGAACGTGCGCACGAGGGGCACGTCGGCGGCGAGGACGAGCCCGGTGGCCGCCACGAGCTCGCGCAGCGTGCGCCGGGGCAGCAGGAACGTGTGGGCGGGCAGGAGGCCCCACCAGCGCCGGCCGGCGAGTCGCGCCGTGAGCGAGGCCGGATCCGGGGTGACGACGAGCAGCGCCCCGTCGGGGGCGAGGAGCTCGGCGCAGCGCGCGAGCGCCCCGCGCGGGTCGTCGAGGTGCTCCAGGACGTCGGCGAGGATGACCGCATCCCAGCCGTCCGCCCCGAGCCCCGGATCTTCGAGCCCGACGTCGTCGACCTCGAGCCCGAGCACGTCGCGGGCGTAGGCCGCGGCGCTCGCCGACAGCTCGAGGCCCCGCGGCGCGTAGCCGCGCCGCCGGGCCTCGTCAAGGAGCAGACCGTGCCCGCAGCCGACCTCGAGCAGCCGCCCGGCGGGGACGTGATCGCCCAGGAGGTCGAGCAGGCGCCGGGCCGTCCGCCGCCGACCCTCCTCCTCGTCGAGGTACGCGCCGTCGGCCATCCTCCGGTAGAGCTCGTGCAGGTCGCCGCCCGCGGGCAGGGAGGGCTGCTGGACGGTGCCGCACTCGTGGCAGCGAAAGAGGTCGGCGTGCGCGCCGGGAGCGTGACAGGTCGGCGCGAAGCCGTCGGCCGCGCCGTCGCGCGCGCGGCCCGCGTGGAGCAGGTCGAGCGGGCCCGAGCAGATTGCGCACGCGGAGGGTGGCGCCATGGGCGGGCAAGCGTAGAGGCCGCCATATGCTGCCGGACGGCATGTCGCGGCCCTGGCTGTCGGTGGTGGTGCCGACCTTCAACGAGGAGCGCGGCATCGCCGGCACCGTCGCCGCCCTCGACGCGTGGCTGCGCGCGCACGGCGAGCCCTTCGAGATCCTCGTGGTGGACAACGCCTCCACCGACGGCACGCTCGCCGCGCTCGCGCCGGCCGTGGCGGCGCGGCACGTCACGGTGCTCGCCAACGCCGAGAACCTCGGCAAGGGGCACTCCGTGCGCCGCGGGATGCTCGCCGCCCGCGGCGCCGTGCGCCTGCACTGCGACGCCGACTGCGCCGGCTCGCTTCCGTCGCTGCCGGCCATGCTCGCCCGCGTCGAGGCCGGCGCCGACATCGTCGTGGGCTCCCGGCTCGCCCCCGGAGCCCGGGTCGCTCGTCGCCAGCCCCTGCGCCGCCGGATCGTCGGCCGCGCCTTCCAGGAGCTGTGCCGCCGCGTGCTCGGCGTGCCCGCCCACGACGCGTTCTGCGGCTTCAAGCTCTGGCGCGCCGAGGCGGCCGAGGCGGTCTTCGCGCAGGTGCGCCTCAGCGGGTGGGTGTTCGACGCCGAGGCGCTCGCGCTCGGGCGTGCACTGGGCTGCCGGGTGGAGGAGGTCGGGATCGCCTGGACCGACCGCGAGGGGTCGCGGCTCTCGATGCTCCGCGTGCTCGGCCCCGTCCTCGCCGAGCTGCTCGCGGCGCGCCGTCACGTCGCGTCCGTCGCCCGTCGCCGTGCCGCCGCCGTCCCGCCCGCGCGCTGCTCGTGACGGGGCTCCTCCGCCGCGTCACGGCGCTCGAGGCGCTCGCGCTCGCCGCGCTGGCGGCCGTGTCGTGCGTTTCGCTCGTCCTCGTCCTGGTGCGCGCCGTCAACCAGGGGGGCACCTGGGCGGGCGGGGACGGCCTGCTGGTGACCGACCAGCTCCAGTACCTCAACTGGCTGCGCCAGGCTGGCCACCACGTCGCCGTGGCGAACCTCTACGACCTCGCCCCCGGCCCCCGCTCCTTCGTGCACCCCGGCGTGCTGCTCTCGGGGTTGCTCGACCGCCTGGGGCTGGGGATCCGGCTCGCGTACCTCGTGTGGAAGCCCGTGGCCGTGCTCGCCCTCTGGGCCGGGACGCTGCTGCTCGCCCGGCGCTTCCTCGCGCGCGCGGGCGACCGCGCCCTCGCGCTCGTGCTCGCCCTGCTGGCCTGCTCGCCCGCGGCGGCGCTCGTGGGCTGGACGGGCTGGGGCGGGCCGGGCACCCACTTCCAGTTCGACTTCGCCAGCGGGGAGGTGTGGCCCGGGTTCTCCCTGTCGGGCTACGAGTTCAGCGCGCTGGCGGTGGCCGCGGTCCCGCTCGGCCTGCTGGCCTACGAGCGCGGACGGGACGGGGATGCCCGCTGGGTCGGTCTCGCGGGCCTCGTCGCCGCGTGGCTCCAGCCGTCGCAGGGCGCGACGTACGCGGGCGTGCTCGTCGTCGCCGAGCTCGGCGCGCGCCGCGCCGAGGGCCGGCCGTGGCGTGCGAGCGCGCGAACCCTCCTGCCCGCCCTGGCCGCGACGGGCGCCCCGCTCGTCTACTACCTCGCGCTGTCGCGGCTCGACGCGTCCTGGCGGCTGGCCGGGCTCGTCAACGAGCTGCCGCGCTGGCCGTGGTGGGTGAGCCTCGCGGTGCTCGGTCCGCTCGGCCTCCCCGCGCTCCTGGCCTACGCGTGGCGCCCCCGCGACTGGGGGGAGTGGGCGCTGCGCGCGTGGGTGCCCGTGGGCCTGCTGGTGTTCGTCCAGCCCGCCGGCACCTTCCCCGCCCATGCCTTCCAGGGCCTCGAGCTTCCCCTGGCCGTGCTCGCCGTCGCGGGGGTACGCGAGCGCCTGCTCGGGGCGCGGGCGTTCGGGCTCGCGCCCGCTGCCCTCGTCGTCGCGGTGCTCGTCGTGCCGGGGACGGCCTACCGGATCGATCGGTTCGCCGGTGAGCTCGCCGCCGACCGCCAGGCGTTCGTGCTGCGGCCGGGGGAGCGGGCGGCGCTGGGCTTCCTCGCGTACGACCGGCGGCCCGGGGGGGTGCTCGCGCCGATCTACTCGGGGGCGGTGATCCCCGCGTGGACGGGGCGGGAGACGTGGATCGGGGCGGGCTCGTGGACGCCCGACTACGAGGCCCGCCGCCGGGCGACCGAGTCGCTGTTCGGCGGTGGCCTGGGCCGGCGGGCCGCGGAGGCGCTCGTCCGGCGCTCGGGCGCCGCGTTCCTGCTCGCCGACTGCCATCACCCGGCGGGGCGGCGCCTGGCGCTCGGCTCCGTCGTGGGGCCGCCCCGGCGCTTCGGTTGCGCCGCGGTCTACCGCGTGCGGCCCGTGTCACCCTGAGGCGTCGTGAACGCCCGCAACCCGCGCTTCGCGCTGTTGGACTCGCTGCGGGCGATCGCCGCGCTGTCGGTCTTCGGCTACCACGTGGTCTTCCACACGCGCAGCCTGGGGTCGACCTTCGGCCCGTGGCTCGGCCACCTCAACGTGGGGGTGCCGATCTTCTTCCTCATCTCGGGCTTTCTGCTCTACCGGCCGTGGGCCCGGGCGCGCTTCCGGGGCGAGCCCGGTCCCTCCGTCCGGCGCTACGCGGCGCGCCGCGCGCTGCGGATCGTGCCCGCCTACTGGCTGGCGCTCCCCCTCGTGGCGCTCTGGCTCGGTCGCGACTACGTGTTCAGCCCCGGGGGGATCGTCACCTACTTCGGCTTCCTCCAGGCCTACCGCCACGGGACGATCATCGGCGGGATCGGGCAGGCGTGGACGCTGTCGGTCGAGATGTCCTTCTACATCGCCCTGCCGCTGCTCGCGCTGACCGTGCGGCGGGTCGCGGTCCGCAGCTCCCGGGGCTTCCTGGTCTCCGAGCTCGCGCTCTGCGGGCTGCTCTTCGCGTTCGCGGTCACGTGGCAGCTCGAGGCGGTGCGGCACCTGGGGAACGACAACGGGCTGCTCTTCCCGGCGCTCGTCAGCCTGCCGGGCGCGCTGGACCTCTTCGCGCTGGGGATGGTGCTCGCGGTCGTGAGCGTGTGGGTCGAGGGAACCGGGGCGCGGCCGCTGGCCGTGCGGGTCGTCGAGCGGGCGAGCTGGCTGCCGTGGGTCGGGGCGGCGGCGGCGTACGTCGCGCTCGTGTACTCCGCGGAGTGGTTCGGGGGTGCGCTCGGGCGCCAGGTGCTGCTCACCCATGAGCTCGGGGGGCTCGTCGCGTTCGGGCTGCTGCTGCCGGCGGTCTTCGGCGACGAGCGCCGGGGCGTCGTGCGCCGCCTGCTCGGGGCGCCCGTGCTGCGGTGGGTGGGGCGCGTGTCCTACGCGTTCTACCTGTGGCACCTTGTGGTCATCCTCAAGCTCCAGGAGTACGGGGTCCGCGACGCGCTCGGGCGCTGGCTCTTCGCGGGCGTGTGCCTCGCGGTCAGCCTGGCGATCGCCGCGGCGAGCTGGTACTGGATCGAGCGCCGATTCCTCGACCTCGGCCGCCGGCGGCCGCCCGCCCGCACCGCGGACGACGCGGCCGTCGAGCCCGACGCCCCGCCGCCCGCGAGCGTGGCCGTGCCGGCGGAGGCCGGGCGGTGAGCGCGACGCTGACGCCGGCCGCACCCCGGCTGGGCGTGCGCGCGGCACCGGCCGCCGTCGTGCTGCTCGGCCCCGTGGCGCTCGCCTTCGCCAAGGGCGGCTACTACCCCGAGGCGCGCTGGTGGGCGGGGCTCGTGGCGTGGGCGCTGGTGGCGCTCGCGGCGGCGCGGGCTCCGGTCGCCCTGCCGCGGGGGGTGGCGGGTCGGATCGCGGTCGCGGCGCTGGCGGGGCTCACGGTGTGGACCGCGCTCGGGCTGACCTGGGCGCCCCTGTCCATCCCGGCCGTCGCCGCGCTGCAGCGCGACGTCGTCTACCTCGGGGCCTTCCTCGCCGCGGCGGCGTGGTTGCGGGGGCGGGCGGGGGACTGGGTCGAGCCCGCGGTGTGCGCCGGTGCCCTCGTGGTCGTCGGCTTCGCCCTGGCCGAGCGCTGGCTCCCGGGGCTCGTCGAGCTCGCCCGCTCGAAGACGGCGGCCGGGCGGCTCGAGCAGCCCTACACCTACTCGAACGCGATGGGCGCGCTCGCCGCACTGGGCTGGGTGCTCGCCGTCCGGTTGGCGGCCGACCCTCGCCGAGCGCCCGGGCTGCAGGCGGCCGCCGCCGCCGCCGGCGTGCCGCTCGCGCTCGGCCTGTGGCTGAGCTTCTCACGGGGCGCGCTCGCCGCCGCCCTCGCGGGCCTGGCCGTGCTCGTCCTGCTCACCCCGGTGCGCCGCCAGGTGTGGGCCGCTGTGGTGGCCATGCTCGTCGCGATGCCCGTGATCGTCGCGGCGGTGCTCCTGCCCGGCATCACGGAGCTCGGGCGGTCGCTCGACGTGCGGGAGGCCGCCGGGGCCGGCCTCCTCGCGGTCACCGGGCTGAGCGCGGCGGTGGCGGCACTGGGCGCCCGGCGTCTGGGCGAGCGCGGGGACGCGGACCGGCGGCTGGGGCTCGCGTGGCGGCGCGCGCTGCTCGGCGTGGCCGTGCTGGGCGTCCTCGGGCTCGGGGTCGCGGTGGTCGCGGCCGAGCGCCGGGGCGGCTCCACCCCCCACTATGGCGCGACCGTCTCGCGGTTCGGCTCGGCGGACTCGCTGCGCTACGAGTACTGGCGCGTCGCGGTGGCCGAGTGGCGGGACGCTCCCCTCCGCGGCGGCGGCCCGGGCTCCTTCGAGGCCGCGTGGCTACGGGAGCGGCGGGTGGACGACACCGTCCATCAGGCGCACTCGCTCTACCTCCAGACGCTGGCCGAGCTCGGGGTCGTGGGGCTCGCGCTGCTCGCCGCCTTCCTGGCCGCGCTCGGAGCGGCGGGCCGCCGGGCCTGGCGGAGCAGGCCGGCGACCGCGGCCGGTCCCGTCGCGGCCCTCGTCGTCTTCTTCGTGCACGCGGGACTGGACTGGGACTGGGAGATGCCGGCGCTGACCCTCGTGGCGATGGGGCTTGCGGGCACGCTCGTCGCGCTCGCCGAGCGCGAGGACGTCAGCGAACCGGCGGGCTGAGCTGATGCAGGCGAGCGCGCGCCCGGGCGGCGAGCGGAGGATCGAGGCTCTGCGCGGCGGCGGCGACCCCGAACCAGGCGAAGCCGTTCTCCGGTTCGGCGGCGGCGAGGCGGCGGGCGAGGGCGAGCGCCTCGCTGGCGCGGCCGGCGAGGAGCAGGAGCTGGAGCTCACGGAACTGGGGCTGGCGATCGGAGGAGAGGTCGGCCGCGCGGTGCAGGAGCCACCGGGCCTGGGCGATGCGCTGCGGCGAGCCGGCGCCGGCGGCGCCGGCGGCGCTGCCGGCGGCGTTCTCGAGACGGGTCTCGCGCAGGCCGAGGATGCACCACGCGAGCGCCGCGGCGGCGAGGACCATGAGCACGAGGCGGCCGATCATGTGGTGGGGCGGTGGCGGAGGAGGGCGACCCCGCCGATGAGGGCCGCGGCGCCCTGCACGGCCAGGACGCTCGTGGCCAGGCCGGTGCGGGTGGCCGGGGGCAGGAGGAGGATGAGGGGCTCGAGCAGGGCGACGAGGGCGAGCGGGATGAGGAAGCGCCAGCGGCGCAGCGCGAGCAGGTACTGGACGACAAGGTAGAGCGCGGCCAGGAGGGTGAAGGCGACACCGAGGAGCAGGACGACGTCGCCTCCCGGCGCGAACTTCGGCCCGAGCGCGGTCTTGAGCAGGAGGTGGGGGACGGCGGCGAAGATGACCAGGGCGGGTAGCGCGGCGGCGGCGAGCACGAGCAGGCCGCGGGCGAGGACGCCACGCGGGTCGGCCCCCGCGGCGGCCCGGCGGGTGGCCTCGGGCACGATGCCGAAGGCGATCCCCACCGCCACCCAGATCGTCACCTTCGCGGCGACGGCGGCGCCGGAGTACGCCCCCGCCGCGTCGTCGTCGAGGCGGTGGTTGGCAACGATCACGTCGAGGTTCTGCAGGCCGATGACGACGAAGAGGCCGAGGATGGGCGCGGTGGACGCCCGGAGGTGGCGTCGCAGCCGGTGCCCGCCGTGCACCCGGCCGGTGGGGGCGAGCCGGCGGCGGAGCCTGAGTCCCAGTCCCAGCGCGATCGCCGCGATCGCCAGGGGGGTGCCGAGGAAGGCGCCGGTGGCGTCGAGTCCGCCGAGGGCGAGGCCGGCGCCCAGCGCGAGCCGCGCGATCTGCTCGACGACCATGGAGACCCCGACGACCTTGTAGGCGCCGAGGGCCTGGAACGCGCCGCGCTGGACGCAGAGCAGGACCCAGAGGACGGCGGTGGCCGGGATGGCGGCGGCGCCCCACTCCTCGTCGATGCCGACGACGGCGGCGAGCGGTCGGCGGGCGAGCGCTCCGCCGAGCGCGGCGAGCACGGCGAGCACCAGCAGGCGGCGGCCCCAGCGGTCGAGGGTGGCGTGGAGCTCGGCGCCATGCCCGAGCTCCCCGAGCGAGCCCGCGCGGGCGGTCGCGAGCTGGAGGGCGTTGCCGGGCACGGCGACGATCAGAAGCGCGGCGATGAGCGCGGCCACGGCGCCGTAGCCGTCCGTGCCGAGGATGCGCCCGAAGACCACGGTGAGCGCGAGGGCGACGACGTTGGTGACGACCATGGCGCCGGCGAGGCCGACCGAGCGGAGCGTCTCGGGGTCGGCGGCGGCGGAGCGGACCGAGGCGACCCGTGCGCGCAGGGCCCGGGCGCCCGCGGCGCGAGGGGCGGCGGGCGCGGCGGGGTCCGACACGCCGCGCACGGTAGCGGCGGAACTACGGCTGGACGCGCAGGCGCACCAGGCCCGAAGCCGCCCCAAGATAGGGGTAGCCGCGCTGGGATTGGACGACCGCCCGGAACAGGTACGAGGTCGGACGGTAGGTGTAGCGGAAGCGGTGACGCACCGTCACGATCCCGTTGCGTCCGGCTCCCCGGGTGGCGAAGGTCGTCCGCTGCGGTCGCATGACCTGCACGCTCACGAGGGTCCCCTTCCGCCCCGGTCCCCCGAGTAAGCGCACGCGGAAGGCCGCCGTCCGACCGTTGCGCAGGAAGCGCGGACGCACCGAGAGCCTGATCCCCGCCCGTACGCGCAAGCGGATCGTGCGGGCCGCCGCGGGGCGCCGGTCGGACGAGTAGGCCCGGTAGGCGAAGCGGAAGCTTCGGGAGGCACCACGCCGGGGTCGGAAACCAAAGCCTCCCCGCGACCCGGTCGTCGCGATCGCGACGACCCTCCACCGCGCTCCGGCCTGCTGAAGCCGGGAGGACACGGCCACGCGTGCGCCCACGATGGGCTGGCCGCCAGCGGTCGTCAGCCGCCCGGACGCTCGGTAGGTTCGTCCGAACCGAACAGTCCTCATCTGCCGGCCACGAAATGACACCGACAGGCGCGCGTGCTTGTCGGGGATGCTGCCATTGGGCAGTGCCGGCCTTTCTGCGTTTCGCGTCGTCACGAGCGCGGAGGTCGAGTACCCGACGTTGCCGCCTGCGTCGGTCACTCGAACCTGTACCCGGTGCAATCCGTTGCCAAGGCGGGCGGTGTCGAGTGGTAGGTCACCGGAGGTCGAGAAGGGGCAGGGCACAACCGCCGTAAACGGCCGTGTACACCCGGCCCCCCGCCCTTGCATGGCCATTACCGCAAGGCTCGTGCCGTCGACGAGGAGTTCCGCACTCTCGATTCCCCCGCCAAGGTCGAATGCTGAGAAGGAGACAACACCCGCTCCTCCCACGGCTCCAGGACGGCCCAGGAGATCGCCGCCGAGGGCCGAGACGCTCGGGTCCACGTCGTCCTTCAGCCCAATCTGCGCCTGGTAGATCCGAAAACGCCCATTGGAGGCGGAGGCGCCGCAGCTCGTATAGGACGTGCACTTCATTATCGCGAAGAGCCGATGGGCGCTCCGGCCGGTCCGTACGAGGCGGTTGGAGTCGGCAAACGGGTTGCTCTCGTCACCAAGCGCAGTGCACGGCAGTGCGGACGCAGGGGCGCACGTGTCAATCAGGTGTTGTTGGTCGACGCTGATCTCGTCTTCAAAGAAGCCAAAGGCCTTCGCCCCGCCCGGGGAAGAAGTAGCGCGGACGCTTCGCAACATCGTGTAGTGGTCAATGGTCGTGTTGGCCGGTGCATCGAAGCGCCACTGAGCAGCTTGGTCTTCTGGGGCCGGACCGGAAGTGACGGCGCCACCAAAGGACCCGAGCCCACCCTCCCCACAGGTATTCGTCACCAAGACGCCCCCCACCTCGTTCGCAGTTCCCGTCCAACCGCTGAGGGCGCTGTCGAAGCCGGCCGGCGTGCGACAGGAGTAGACGTCGTACGTCCCCGCGGTGGCGCGTGCGGGGGTGATTGTGGCGAGGGTTCCCAGGGCGAGGAGGGTGGGGAGGAGGCGCTGGAGGGCTCGGGGCATGGGCATCGTGGTACGTAGGGGTCGGGGTGGAAAGTTTCGCCCCCCCGCCGGAGTCTGATCTACCCTGGACGATCATGCGTCGCTCCACTGCCCTTGCCTCTGCTCTCGCTCTCGTCCTCGCTCTCGGCTCGTCCGCCGCTCCGGCGCTGGGGCAGAGCGCGGGGGATGACCAGTACCAGGATCCGTTCGCCCACCCCCAGGGTGGGGGGACCGGGAAGGGTTCCGGGACGACCTCGGGTTCCCCCGGGACACCCTCCGGGACCTCCGGCTCGTCGGGTTCCTCGAGCCCTTCCGGCACGCCGTCCTCCGGCACGCCGTCCTCCGGCACGACGTCCTCCGGCACGACGTCCTCCGGCACCACCACCTCCAGCTCGACCACGGCGTCCCCCCCTGCCACTGTGACCCCCCCCACCACCGCTCCGTCCACGACGAGCTCCGCCTCGTCCTCCGCCTCCGCGCTGCCTCGCAGCGGCGGCGAGCCCGGTCTCGTCGCGATGTTCGGCGCCGGGCTCCTGCTCACGGGCGGCGGTCTCCGCGCCCGCGTCCGCGTTCGTTGACGTTCGTCCTCCCGGGGGGCTTCGTCAGCCGCTCGCCGGAGGAGACCGAGGAGATCGGCGCGGCGCTGGCTGCGCGTCTGCGGCCCGGTGACGTCGTGCTGCTGGAGGGCGAGATGGGCACGGGCAAGACGACGTTCGTGCGCGGGGCGGCGCGCGCCCTCGGCGTCACCGGCCGCGTGACGAGCCCCACGTTCACCCTCGCGCGCCGCCTGCCCGGCCGCGTTCCCGTCCACCACCTCGACCTCCATCGCCTCGTGCGCCTCGGCCCCGAGGACGAGGGCGTCCTCGCCGACCACCTCACCCCCGACGCCATCGCCTTCCTTGAGTGGCCCGGCGCCGCGCGCGGCCTGCTCCCGACCCCCGCCTGGACGGTCACGCTCTCCCACGAGCGCGAGCACCAGCGGGGCGTGACCGTCGCCCGGTGCTGATCCTCGGCTGGGACACCGCGACCCCCGCTACCACCGCCGCGCTCCTGGACACGGACACCGGTGAGGCGATCGCGGCCCGCCACGACCCCGCTGCCGGTGAGCGGCCCGGGCACACGCACGAGCTGCTGCCCCTCGTCGAACGGGTGCGGGGAAGCAGGAGCTGGAGCGGCGTCGACCGCCTCGCGGTCGGGACCGGCCCCGGGTCCTTCACCGGGCTGCGCATCGGCCTCGCCACCGCCCGGGCACTCGCGCTCGCCCGCGCCCTGCCCATCGTCTGCGTTCCCACCCTCACCGCGCTGATCGCCGCGGTGGAGGGGGAGCCCGGGCGCCGCCCCGAGCTCGTCCTGCCCGTCCTCGACGCCCGGCGCGGCGAGGTCTTCCTCGACGTGGGGGACGGACCCCGGGCGGTGCGCGTCGAGGACGTGGGCGACGCGGTGCGGACGCTCCCGACCCTGCCCGTGGCGGTCGGCGATGGCGCGGTGCGCTATCGCGCGGAGCTCGAGCAGGCCGGTGCGCGCGTGCCCGAGGACGGCTCGCCACTGCACCGCGTCCAGGCCGCCTGGATCTGCCGCCTCGCCGCCGACGCCCCGGCCACGCCGCCCGGCGAGGTGTTGCCAACCTACGGGCGCGCCCCCGACGCCCGCCCCCGATGACCCCCGCGCTCGACATCCGCCGCCTCACCTATGCCGACCTGCCCCAGGTGCTGGCCATCGAGCGCCGCTCGTTCCCCACCCCGTGGTCCCTGGCGATGTTCGTCCTCGAGCTCTCCAAGCCGAGCGGGATCTGCCTCGCCGCCCGCGAGGAGGGTCGGCTCGTCGGCTACCTCGTCTGCTCGCGCTACGAGACGGTCTGGCACCTCATGAACGTCGCCACGCAGCCCTCCCAGCGGCGCCGCGGCCTGGCCCGGGCCCTGCTGGCCGAGCTCTTCGCCCGCGTAGACGACCCCCTCGCGCAGTACACGCTCGAGGTCCGGCCCTCCAACGCGGTCGCCATCACCCTCTACGAGTCCCTCGGGTTCCTCCCGGCCGGCCTACGCCGGCGCTACTACCAGGACAATGGGGAGGACGCGCTGATCATGTGGCGCACCCCCGCCACCCTGAGGGGCTCGCTGGAGGATGTGCCGGGGCTCCCCGCGCGCGTGCCGTGACCCGAGTGATCCTCGCGCTCGAGACCTCCTGCGACGACACCTGTGCCGCCGTCGTCGACGATCGCGGCCGCATCCGCGCGAACGTCATCTCCTCCCAGGGGATCCACGACGCCTACGGGGGCGTGGTCCCCGAAGTCGCCTCCCGCCAGCATCTCGAGCTCGTCCCCGCCGTCGTCGCCGACGCGCTCGCCCGGGCGGAGACCCGGCTCGAGGACGTCGCCACCGTCGCCGTGACCCGCGGCCCCGGCCTCGTCGGCGCCCTGCTCGTCGGCCTGGCCAGCGCCAAGGCGCTCGCCGCCGCCCACGAGCTGCCCCTCACGCCCGTCGATCACCTCCACGGCCACGTCGCCGCCACGTCGCTCGAGCCCGACCCGCTCGCGCCCCCGTTCCTCTGCCTGCTCGCCTCCGGAGGCCACACCCTGCTGGCGCGGGTGGAGGACCACGGACCGGACTGGGAGGTGCTCGGCGCCACCCTCGACGACGCCGCCGGCGAGGCCTTCGACAAGGGCGCCCGGATGCTCGGGCTCGGCTTCCCGGGCGGCCCCGCGCTGTCGGAGCTCGCGGCGGGGGGGGACCGGGAGGCGTTCGCGTTCCCGCGCGCGCGGAAGGTGGCGGGGCTCGAGTTCTCCTTCGCGGGGGTGAAGACGGCCCTGCTCTACGCGATCCGCGACCTGGGGGAGGCCGAGGCCACCCGCCGCCGGGCCGACCTCGCCGCCAGCTACGAGGAGGCCATCGTCGAGCAGCTCACCGACCGGGTGAAGCGCGCCCTCGACACCACCGGCCTCGACCGCCTCGCCCTGGGCGGCGGGGTCGCCGCCAACCGCCGGCTGCGCGAGCGGGCGGCCACGCTCGGCGTGCGGCTCAAGGTCCCGCCGCCCGAGCTGTGCACGGACAACGCGGCCATGATCGCCGCCGCCGCGCGGCACCTCCCCGCGCTGCCCTTCCCGGGGTACCTCGCGCTCGACGCCTATGCCACGGGCGCGCGTGGGCTCTGAGCGTGGCCGCGCCGCCGTCCTGCTCGGGATGGCGGCGCTCGTCGCGCTCGCGGCGCTGATCGGCGGCCGCCACAAGGCCCACGACGGCGCCCCCCCGGTCTCGCCCATCCCGCTCGACGGCCGCTCCCCGGCGGCGCCGGCGGGTGCGACCGAGCGCGTCCTCGTCCGCCTCTCCCGGCCGCCCCTCGGGGGACTGAGGAACCCTCCCGGGAATCCCCGGGCCCGAACCGCCTACCTCGCCTCGTTGCACGACGAGGCCCGCGCCCTGCGCGGCGCCCTGGGCGCGCGGGGGATCGCGCTCACCGGCGTCGTTCCCTTCGGGCGGGTGTACGACGGCTTCGCGGCCACCGTCCGTGCCCGCGATCTCGCGCGGCTGCCCTCCCTCGGCGTCCGCGCGGAGCCCGTGCGACGGTTCTACCCGACGGCCGCGGTCATGGGCCCCGCGACCGGCCCCGCCGGGAGGGGGGGGGACGGCGTCGTGCTCCTGGGCACCCTCGCCGACCCCCTCGGCGGGCTGCTGCCCCGGGCGCGGGTCGATCCCGTCGCGCGCGCCCACGCGGCGCCCGGTCTGCCCGCTCCCGAGGTCTACGCGACGTCCGACACGCTTCTGGCCGGGCTCGAGCGCGCCGTGGCCCGCCACGCCCGCGTCGCCCTCGTGACCGTCTCGGCGCCCTACGCGGGCTTCGCCGACGCTCCGGAGGCCCGCGCGGCCCGCGTCGCCGCGCGCCTGGGCACGCTCGTCGTCGCGCCCGCGGGCAACGAGGACGGGCCGGTGGGCTCGCCGGGCGGCGCCCCGGCCGCGCTCACCGCCGGGGCGGCGCCCACGCCCTCGCCGCTGCCCGCGCTCTCCACCCCCCTCGGCCCCGCGGTGCTGCTGGGCGGGACGCTGCCCCGCCGGCCCCTGCGCCTCGTCCCCGCCCGGGGCGGCGACCGCCGCTTCTACGACCGGGCCGGCCGCTCGCTCGTCCGCGGGAGGCTGACCGTGGTCCGCCGCGACCGTGACCCCGCGGCCCAGGCGGCGCTCGCCGCCGCCGCGGGCGCCGCGGGCGTGGTCCTCGCCGATCCCTCGGGCCGCCCGTTCCCGTCGGTCGCCCCGGCGCGCGCACCGATCCCCGTGCTCGCGATGGGCGGGCCCGCGGCGACGGCCGCCCTCAGCGCCCGTCCGGGCGCCTTTCCGATCACCGCCGGGGGGACGAGCGGCGGCGCCACCCAGACGGCGAGCGGCTGCGCGACCCGACGCCCCACCCCACCCCGCTCCCCCTTCTCCGCCGCGACCGCCTACGGCGCCGCGAAGCCCGACGTGCTGGCCGCCCCCGTCGCCCCGGCGCCCGCCGGCACCCTCGCGGGCACGGGGGTCGCCGCCGCCCGCGTCGCCGACCGGGCTGCGCGCGCCCTCACCTTCCGGGGGGCGACCCCCGCCTCCGTCCGCCGCGCCCTCTCCACCGGCGTGGGCCGCCGCGCCTGCCCGGCCCCCGCCCGGGTCGGCGCCCTGCGCCTGCGCCGCACCACCCGGGGCAGAGCCGTCGACGGCGTACGCCTCGTCCTCGGGCGCGTCCGCCCCGGCTTTCCCGGCCTGCGCCCCATCCGCGTCGAGCCCGTCGGCCGCCTCGAGCTCACCCTGCTCGACGCGAGCGGCGCCGTCGCCCGGGTGCTCACCCCGCCCGGCGGCGCCCGCGATCTCCTGCCGGGCGAGTACTCCTACACGCTGCCGCCCAGCGCCCTGTCGGAGCTCGCGCCCGGCGCCCACGCCTTCCGCGCCCGCGCGACCCCACCCGCCGGCGGCCGGGCCACCGTCCGCACGTCCCCCCGCTTCACCCGATGAGGACGGTCACGCTCCTGGGCCGTCCCGGCTGCCACCTGTGCGACGACGCCCGCGCCGGGCTCGAGCGCATCCGCCGCGAGCATCCCTTCGCGCTCGAGGAGCGCGACATCGAATCCGACCCGGAGCTCCTCCGGGCCCACCTCGAGCGGATTCCGGTGATCCTGGTCGACTCGGAGGAGGTGTCACACCTCTTCCTGGACCCTTCAGCGCTCCTCCGAGCCCTGGATAGAGTCCCCTGACGTGAGCTCGCTGCTCCACGACGAGGCCGTCACGGAGCCGGGCCCGGGAGACCGTCTCTCCCTCGGCGTCGCCGCGCGCCTGTCGCGCTACCTGCAGGTCCTCACCCAGGCCAAGAAGATGGGCAAGGAGACGATCTCCTCCCAGGAGCTCTCGGATTACACCCACGTCAACTCGACGCAGATCCGCCGCGACCTCTCCGGCTTCGGGAAGTTCGGCAAGCGCGGCGTGGGCTACAACGTCGACTCGCTCGTCTCCCAGATCCGCAAGATCCTGCGGACGAGCGGGCAGCACAACATCGCGCTGTTCGGGGCGGGCAACCTCGGTCGCGCGATCGCCTCCTCGGACATCTTCGCCGACCACGGCTTCCGGATCGTCGCCATCTTCGACGCCGATCCCGCCAAGGTCGGCTCCGACGTCGGCGGCCATCCCGTCCGCGCCAGCGCCGACGTCCCGCGCGTGGTGGACGAGGAGGACGTCGTGGTCGCCGTGCTCGCGGTGCCCACGGCGGCCGCGCAGCCCCTCGCCGACCGCCTCGTGGAGGCCGGGGTGAAGATCATCTTCAACTACTCGGACGCGCTGCTCGACGTGCCCCCGGAGGTCACCGTGCACACGTCCTCCCCCGCGGTCGATCTCCTCTACGCGCTCTACTTCTACCTGACGTGACGCTCGACACCACCGCCGCCCACGCGGCGTTCGAGGCCTCGCAGGACTTCACGGTGGGGATCGAGGAGGAGTTCCAGATCCTCGACGCCGCCACGCTCGACCTCGCGCCCCGCTACGACGAGCTCCTCGCCGCCGCCGAGGACGACCCGGTGCTCGTCGAGGCGGTCGCTCCCGACCTCATCCAATCCGAGATCGAGATCCGCTCGGGGCGGGGCGAGGACTACGCGGACGCCGTGGGCCGCCAGCGCGACGCCCGCCGCCGCCTGTTCGCGCTCGCCCACGACCGCGGCCTGGAGCTCGGCGCCACCGGCACGCATCCCTGGTCGGACTACCGCGAGCAGCCCTTCATCGAGAACGATCACTACCGGCGCGTGGCCGACGAGCTGCGCTACGTCGCTCGGCGCAACAACACCTTCTCGCTCCACGTGCACGTCGGGGTCCGTGGCGCCGCCCGCGCCGTGCGCACGTGCGACCGCCTCCGGCCCGTGCTGCCGCTCCTGCTGGCGATCTCGGCCGACTCGCCCTACCTCGACGCCCGCGACTCGGGCCTGCACTCCGCCCGCACCCAGTCCTTCACGAAGTCCTTCCCGCGCTGCGGCGTCCCCGACGCCTACGGCTCCTGGGAGGCCTTCGCGGACTACATCGAGCTGCTCGAGCGCACCCGCTCCATCGAGGAGTACACGCAGATCTGGTGGTCCGTGCGGCCCCACTTCGACTTCGGGACCGTCGAGGTCCGGATCTGCGACGCGCAGGCCACCGCCCCCGAGTCAGACGCCCTGGCCGCGCTCGTCGTCGCCTGCGTGGCCCAGGCCGCCCGCGACGAGGAGGAGGGGACGCCGTTCGCCGACCTCCCGCGCCGCCTCGTCGAGGAGAACATGTGGCGGGCGATCCGCTTCGGGCTCGACGGCGAGCTGCTCGACCTCGAACGCGGGGAGACCTACCCGGCGCCCGAGGCCGCCGAGCGCCTGCTCGCCTGGACGGCGCCGATGCGCTCGGAGCTCGGGCTCGACCCCGCGTTCGGAGAGCTCAACGGCGCCCAGCGCCAGCGCCGGGCGATCGCCGCCGGTACCCCCATGCGCGACGTGTTCGCCGGCGTCGTGGCCGAGACCCGAGAGACCTACGCTGCCCAGGAGGTGATGGACCGATGAGCTCACCGGAGCCCACCGAGGAGGAAGTCCGCGCCGCGATGGAGGAGGAGATGAAGCACGTCCGTGTCGAGGACGTGCTGCTCCAATCCGTCGTGTCGCTCGTGAACCTGGGCGCCCGCCGCGCGGGCGTCGCCCCCGAGCTGGTCGAGGAGGCCGATCCCGAGCAGGTACGCGTCGCGGTCGAGGCCGTCCGGGCGCTCCTGCCGCTGCTCGAGGAGATCGCGCCCGACCAGGCCCCGGCGATCCGCGACGCGCTCTCGCAGCTACAGCTCGCCTACGCGCGGGGGCGCGGGGGCGCCCCGGCGCCGGGGGAGTCCGCGCCGCCGCGACCGCCGGCCGAGCCCGAGCCGCCGGGTCCGGCGCCGGGCTCCGGGCGGCTCTGGATCCCCGGGCAGTAGCTCAGCGCGCAGCGAACACGGCGATGCCCCGAGGCTGCGGGCTGCTCGAGCGCGCACTCGGGCCGCTCTCTTGGGCCCGCTCGCCGGGCTCGCGGACGCGCTCGAGCCCGAGGTGCGCTGCGAGCTGGTCGGGGTTCAGGGCGCAGAGCACCGCGCTATTGATCGAGCAGGCCGGCGCGGCACGGCCGCGAAGCGTTGCGAGTGGGGGACCGCGGCCACTACTCGCTGCGGCTCCCCTGGACGGCGGTGACAAGGCGGTAACACCCGCGGTGGTCCGCGATCATGTAGGGTCGTTTCTGCCGCTTGTCTTTCCTTTCATGCGGTTCAGCGTGAGCGGACCTTCGCAGATCTTCTCGCATCAAGTCTGAGGAGATCTTCCAATGCTTCTCCTTACGTTCACCCGGCCGCTGTCCTCGCCAGCGCGGAACCGAGTCGGAAGGCATCAGGCCAGGGCGTGGCGCGTGGCGTTGCTGGCCGCTGGCTGCTCGTTGGCGTTGGCGTTGGCGCTGGCCGCGGGTGACGCGTTTGCGGGGCAGCTGCCGGTTTCCCTGGGGGGGGCGAGCAGCTACGCGGCGCTGGCGGGTTCGACGGTCACGAGCACGGGGCTCACGACGCTGAACGGTGATCTCGGGGTGTGGCCGGGGACCTCGCTGACCGGGTTTCCGCCCGGCATGGTGAGCGGGACGGTGCACGCGGGCGATCCGTTCGCGATGTCCGCGCAGGGTGACCTGACAGCCGCGTACAACGATGCCGCCGGGCGCCAGCCGCCGCAGGCGCTGCCCGCCGACGTCGGCGGCGAGACGCTCGCTCCGGGCGTGTACAAGACCGGAGCCACGCCCGCGCTCGGGGTGACCGGAACGCTCACGCTCGACGGTCAGGGCGACCCCAACGCCGTGTTCGTGTTCCAGGTCGGCTCCGCGCTGACCACCGCGGTCAACAGTCACGTCAACCTGATCGGCGGCGCGCGGCCAGGCAACGTGTTCTGGCAGATCGGGAGCTCCGCGACGCTCGGGACGTCCTCGACGTTTGCCGGCACGATCCTCGCCCTGACGTCGATCTCGATCAACTCCGGGGTCACGCTGAACGGACGCGCGCTGGCGCGCAACGGCGCCGTCACCCTGATCGGCGACACGATCAACGCCCCCACGGCAAGCCCCCCGCCTCCGCCGCCGCCTCCGCCGCCTCCGCCACCACCGCCGCCTCCGGCGGGTGTCGTGCGCGCGATGAACTGGACTGGGAATCCTTCGGCGGGCGGCGAGCTGATCGCGACGGAGTGGCTGCAGCTGGGGTTGAAGCCCGGTGCTGAGACCATGCGCAGGAAGACGTCGGACGGCATCCTCACGACCCGCACGGACGTGCCGTGCGGGAACGGCGTCCTGACCTCGGGTCTGTGCCCGACGGTTCGGGAGATGACGCTTCCGTCGAAGGACGGGTCGATCCGGGCGACCTATTCTCAGACTCGCGGCGCCTACCTCGGCGATCCGAACGTGCAGCAGCCATCGGATCTGCAGGATGCGATCCTGCTTGGCCCGCGGGGCGCCACGCCAGCAGCGGCCGGCCCGCTGGGCAGCGTGCTCAAGTCCTGGCAGACACCCCCGCCGGGGCACGGTTCGACGTATGAACGCTACGACGTATCGGTGGCCGGCACCAAGGACCGGGAATGGGTTGATACCGCGACCCAGTTGCCGCTGAAGGTCACCGTCGGTGCAGGGCGCGATGCGCAAACGACCTACTGGACCTACGCTCCCCAGGCAGTCGACCCGGCCGTGCTGCCGCGTGATTTCTTCGTGCTGCCGGTTCCTGCTCATCTGGCCCAGAACGAGCAGGTGGATTACTATGGGGCGGGCCGGCTGCCGGGATCCGTGACCGACAGCGGCACCCGTGCGCGCTTCACGCCGTTCTCGCTCGGGTCTGCAGCGACAGTCGGCGGACGGGCCGTGTGCCTGGCAAGCGCGAATCTCTTCAAGTACTTCGAGAGCGCACGGGGCTTCGCTGACTCGCAGGACTCGCGGATCACGCGCGTCGACACCGACTACGTCCTCACCTCGAGCGGCACGAGCTGCACTCCGGGCCGGGGGGACGCGAGCCAACCCGACCTCCAGATCTCAACGTTCGCGCGCGGCAGCGCGGTCGCAGCGGCCAACCGCCGGGCGTTTGCGGGTGCGCGAACGATTCGGACGCGGATCATGGGTCGCCGAGCCCGCGTCTACATCATGCTCGGTGGCGAGCAGGACACGCTCGCGCTCGCGGACATCGGCGCCAGCACCGTGCTGATCCGCAGCAGCCTCCCGACTCGCGGCGGATCCCGTGCGATCACCACGCAGATCCTCTCGATCCTGTCCGGTCTGCACAGATCGTCGCTCAACTCCACCGCCGCTTTCAGGGTCGCGTTGGGTGCAGCCCCCGCTGTCGCGGCCGGCCGTCGAGCCGTCGAGGACATCACCAATGCGAACTGGCTGTTCACCGGCTCGGCGTACAACCAGTCCTCCGGGCCGCCCGACCGGAAAAAGCGGGAGGATCCGGTCAGCGTGATCTGGAAGGGCGGCGGGCAAGCGACGATCAACAACGTCAGAAGCTACACGCAGACCTACTGGAAAGAGAGTGCGATTCCGCACGGCTATCCGGGCGGCAAAGAGATGAAGGTGCGCGACAGCAACGTGCCTCCTTCTCGGTTCTGCCGCAGTGCCAGCCATGTCTGGTTTCGCTACACGGGAAAGCTCCCGGATTTAGGCAAATTCGAGGAGTCAGACACTCGCGGCTACATGAGCACGAACGGTTTCTGCGGCAACCAGTACCACATCCGCATGTACAGCAGCAGTGTGCTACACGAGCTGACGGGCGCGCATCTACGGGAGTTCGTGCTCGCCCCCATCCACCACGACCACGTTGAGGCCAGATGCGCTGGCAAGGTCGTACTGGGAGTTTGCTTCGGGTTTAAGTACCCCAGGCACGGGCGGCCCGACCTGTCGTTCGACAAGGCCCGGTACGCCTACGCGCGCGTCATGAGTTACAAGGTATGCACCTTGATCCACTGGAAGATGAACCCAGAATCCGAAAACGTGGACTACCAGAAACTCGGGAAATACAGCGGGTGGGTGAGCCGGATCACGTTCCGCAAGCGCTCACGACACTCGACATGCAAGGGCGTGTAACGTGCTGCTCCACTTCCGGCGCGTCCGTTGCGCGCGCCAAGCCGCGATGGTCGTCATGCTCGCGATCGGTTTGGGAGCTTGCGGCCTGGGCGCGATCGGCGGGGGAGCTTCCGGCCCCGCCAGCGGCAAAGGCGTGATGATCAACGACGCTCACCCCGGCTACGGAGGGGTCTATCTCGGAACGCCAATGTCCAAGGTCCTCCGGCGCTTTGGCAAGCCTCCCCCGAACAACAGCCCCTACACCGCGCCGGTGGGCGAGGACCCCGATGAGCTCGGGCTCCCAGTATTGGTAGACCCACCTCGCCGACCGCCTGTTCGGCCTCCAAACGACATCCACGATCTGCGCTACCGGCACGTCGTGTTCTCGGTGAGTACGACACGCGCCGGGACGTACTACTTCGCCGTGAGCGCCCCCGGCACCAAGACCAGCCGCGGCGTCGGGATCGGCGACTCGCTGTCGAAAGCCCGCTCTGCCTACCACGGCGTGCTCCAGTGCGACATCGCGAACCAGGGCAGCGAATACCCGTCATATCCCTACTGCGGCGCGCGCCTGGCACCGCACGTCTACCTCTACTTCGGCCAGGACCCGATCCGGAGCATCGCGTTCGCGAGCACCTGGCTCCCCCCTGGCGGGTAGCCGCCTAAGTGCGCTTGTGGGGTATCCATGTAACCGGAGTAGAGTGGGGGAATCGCCAGTCCCCAAGCCGGAAGGCACTACCCGCGTTCGCCGGGCGAGTTCCAGGCTTGGTTTCGGGCAGACGCTGACTGCCTCGACTACCTGGAGTGGCTGCGTTGGCCGGACGGGTTTCTCTGTCCGGGGTGCGCTCATGCTGGCGGCTGGCGGCTTGCCGACGGCCGGTTCGAGTGCGCCGCCTGCGCCTCTCGCACCTCGCCCACGGCGGGCACGATCTTCGACCGCACGCGGACGCCGCTGACGGTCTGGTTCACCGCCTGCTGGCTGTTCGCTTCCCAGAAGGACGGGATCTCGGCGCTGTCGCTGAAGCGGCAGCTTGAGATCGGCTCCTACCAGACCGCGTGGGCGATGCTGCACCGGCTGCGCGCGGTGCTCGTGCGCCCCGGACGGGAGCGCCTTGCCGGCGAGGTCGAGGTCGATGAGAGCTACTTCGGTGGCGAGGAGCCGGGGCTGCGAGGCGGGCGCGCGAGGGGCAAGAAGGTGCTGGTCGGCGTGGCGGTCGAGCGGACCGAGCCCAAGGGCTTCGGCCGCTGCCGTATGGCGCCGCTCGCCGACGCCTCCGGAGACTCGCTGCGCGCGTTCCTGCTCGACAACGTCGAGCAGGGTGCGAGGGTGATCACCGACGGCAGGCAGGCGTACCGGCCGGCGACCGACGGGCTCTACATCCACGAGCCGCTCCCGGGCGCCTCGGGGGCGCAGGCGTCGAAGCTGCTCCCCGGCGTCCACAAGGTCGCCTCGCTCGCCAAGCGCTGGCTGCTGAGCACCCACCAGGGTTCGGTCGACGACGCCCACCTGGCCGACTACCTCAACGAGTTCGTGTTCCGCTTCAACCGGCGCGGCTCGCGCAGCCGCGGGCTCGTCTTCTACCGCGTGCTCGCGCTCGCCGCCGCCCACGACCCCGTGCGCTACCGCGACCTCATCGCCAACCCCCGTCCGAGCGTCAGCCCGCGTCAACCTCCAGGCACCCGCGGTCGCCCGCCGAGCATGGAGCGACCGCCCGCCCGCCGCCCGTGGAGAGCAGTGCCCGTCAGCTCCGCTTAGATGGATATCCGACAGTGCGCTTAGACGAACGATCCGTCCGGCCGGGGATCTACTAATGCGCAGATGGACTGCGGCCAGCGCCCGGAAACGGCTTCGACTAACACGACGGGCGCGCGCCGGGGGACGCCGCGCGCGGCGCACTCGGCCGGTACCTTGAGGATCTCGCCGGCAGTGCGCACGCGCCACGCGTACGCCGCGCACGTGTCGGTGTACGTCGCGTGCTCGCGGAGCGCCCGGAGAGCGACGGCGCGTTGCGCGAGTCCCGCGCGCGGGACTTCGCGGGCCGCGACTTCAAGCGTTATCTGAAGCTCGAGCGGGGTTGGGCGCCGAGCTCGGTGAACCTCGCGCTCGCCGCGATCGATCACTTCAACCGCTTCCTCGGTCTCCGCCCAGCGATGGTGACCCGCGAGCGGCTCGCGCGGAGCGCGCCGCGAACCCTGGACGAGCAGCAGCAACGCGACCTGCTGCGCGCCGCCGAGTCGGCCACGGCCCGTGATCGCGCGCTCGTCGCTGCTGCTGCATACCAGGCAGCGACTGTCCGAGCTTGTCGCGCTGGACGTCGGAGACGTCCGCACATCCGCACGCAGGGGCGTCGTGATCGTGCGGTCTGGCAAGGGCGACATGTTCAGGGAGGTCGCGCTGAACGCGACCGCCCGCGATGTCGTCGACGCCTGGCGCGAGGCCCGCACGAAGATCGCCGCGGACGGTGAGACGGCGCTGTGGGTCGGCCGCGGCGGCCACAGGCTCACCGCCCGCGCGGTCGATCTCGTCGTCCGCAAGGTGGCGGCGGACGCGGGGCTTGAGCTGTCGGCGCATGTGTTGCGCCACGTGCATCACCAAGCTTGTGCGCGGCGGCAGTGATGCGTGCTGGTCGCCGAGATCGCTGGGCACCGCCAGCTTGAGACCGCCCGCCGCTACAGCATGCCGTCCCAGGCCGACCGTCAACAGGCAATGGACAGATTGGAGATCGAGGGCTGATGGCCCGCAGCATCCTGACGGACGCTGAACGTCTTGCGTGGGAGCGCTTCCCCTCCGATCCTGATCCCGACGCGATCGGCATCTACTTCACGCTCGCCGACGGCGAGATCGACATTCTGCGCCGGCTGCCGACACCCGCGGCGCGGCTGAGCACCGCCGTCGCAGCGATCCGCTGGCTGGGATTCGTCCCCACCGAACTCGACGCGCCCGGTAACTCACCGCGGGGCGAACACGGCGACCCTCGTCGGCACGCGATCGGGGAACGTCCGCACGGTCCGGGCCACCGCGTCGCGGTGGTCGGGGAGGACCGTCCCGGGGCCGAGCCGCGCGAAGACCCTGACGGCGGGGTAGACGAGGAAGACCCGCCGGCCGCGGCCGATGGCGGCCCACGCCCGCGCGGGGGCGGCGGAGGTCGCGTAGGGGTGAGGGCGCGTGAAGTACATCGCCAGCGAGCGCCCGAGGGGGGAGGCGGCGGCCTCGGGGGTGACCAGCAGGACGGCGTCGCCAGGGCGGGCCTCCCGGTCGATGACGCCCGCGACTTGGCGGTTCTCGGAGTCGCGCACCTCGGCGGCCTCGCCGCGGGTGCGCACCGCGCCGACGGTGAGGGCGACGAGGACCGCGGCGGCGCAGGCGCGGGCGGCCCAGGCCGGCCGGGGGGCGGTCAGGAGCACGCCGAGCAGCGCCGCCCCGGCGGGGACCGAGGCGGCGAGATTGCGCGCCGAGAGCAGGGTGTCGCCCGTGACGAGGGCGTAAAGCGCGAGCCCGACCGGCGTGGCCAGGGCGACCAGGAGCAGCAGAGCTACCGGCCTGGGCACGCCCTTCTGACGGCGGGCCACGAGCACTCCCGCGGCGAGCACCCCGAGCAGGGCGAGGACGGCCCACGCGAGCCCGGGCACCGTCTCCAGGGGCAGGAAGGCCTGGCCGGGGAACACGTGCCCGAGCACTGCGAGGAACGAGCGAGGCGCGAAGGACGACCCGAGGACCGCGGCCTGGAGGCCCTTCGCGTCCACGGAGGGCAGCCAGGGCAGGTAGGCGACGGCCATCCCGAGGTGCAGCGCGAGAAGCGGGCCGCGCGCGTCGCGGCGCACCCACAGAAGCCACACCGCCTGCACGGCCAGCGCGAAGATCGCCGTGTAGTGCGTGTACGCGGCGCCCACGGCCGCCACCGCGTAGAGCCCCCACCACCCGCGGCCCCGCCCGGAGGCGATCCCGAGGGCCCCGAGCGTCGAGAGCGCCACGAGCAGCATCATCAACGCGTAGGGCCTTGCCTCCTGGGAGTAGAAGATCGCGTAGGGCGACAGCGCGAGCACCGCGGCGCCCACGAGCCCGGCGCCCTCTCCCGTCACCCGGCGCCCGAGCGCCCACACCACGGCGATCGTCCCCGTCCCCGCCACCAGCGAGGGCACCCGCAGGGCGACGGGGTCCCCGAGCGCGTCGGCCGCCCGGGCGAGCACGAAGAACAGAGGCGGGGAGACCTCGGTGGGAAACGCGACCGGAGGCGCCCGGAGCTGCTCGAAGACCCCCCCGAGCGAGCGCCCGTGCACCTCGAAGTACGCGAACAGCTCGTCTCCGAAGAGGTTCTGCCCCACGCCCGCGATCCGCAGCAGCGCGCCGGCGAGCACGACGAGCCCGAGCAGCGCGAGCGGGCCGCGCCCCCTCACGATGAGCGCATATGTGGATTCCGATCTGGATGTCAAATGACGGCGGCTAGACTCACGCGCCGCTCGCGCCGCGGGGGAATGACCTGTGCCCCGGGTCTCTGCGCTCCCTCGCCCATGATGATGACCTTCCCCGGAGGACCCCTTGAGTGAGTTCCTGATGAACCATGGCGTGATCATCGCGCTCGTGTGCGCCGCCTGCGCGGTCGCCTACGGCGCCGTGACCTCGCGTCAGCTGCTGGCGCTCTCGCCCGGCAACGAGCGCATGCGCTCCCTGTCGCTGGCCGTTCAGGAAGGCGCCAGCGCCTACCTGAAGCGCCAGTACACGGTGATCGCCGGCGTCGCGGTCGTGCTGTTCGTGGCTCTCATCTTCATCCAGGACATCAAGGTCGCCGTCGGCTTCCTCATCGGGGCGGTGGCCTCCGCCGCCGCGGGCTTCATCGGGATGAACGTCTCGGTCCGGGCCAACGCGCGCGTGGCGGAGGCCGCCCGCGGTGGCATCGCCGACGCGCTCAAGGTCGCGTTCCGCGGCGGCGCGGTCACCGGCCTGCTCGTCGTCGGCCTCGGCCTGCTCGGGGTCGCCGGCTACTACGGCGTGCTCACCTTCATCTTCGACGACTCGCCCAAGCAGGCGATCAACGCGCTCATCGGACTGGGCTTCGGCGGCTCGCTCATCTCCGTCTTCGCCCGGCTCGGCGGCGGCATCTTCACGAAGGGGGCCGACGTCGGCGCCGACATCGTCGGCAAGATCGAGGCCGGCATCCCCGAGGACGACCCGCGCAACCCGGCGGTCATCGCCGACAACGTGGGCGACAACGTCGGCGACTGCGCCGGCATGGCCGCCGACCTGTTCGAGACCTACGCGGTGACCGCCGTCGCCGTGATGCTGCTCGGGGTGTTGACGTTCGGGGGCGAGAACGCCACCCAGGTCGCGCTCTTCCCGCTCGTGCTCGGCGCCGTCTCCATCATCGCCTCGATCATCGGCACCTTCGCGGTGCGCGGGGCCAACGTCGAGCGCGCGCTCTACCAGGGCCTGATCGTCTCGGGTGTCATCGCCGCGGTCGCGTTCTATCCCGTGACGAAGTTCCTGATGGACAACCTCTCGCTCCAGAACGCGAGCGCCCCCGGCGACATCCCCGGCGTCGGCGACCTCTACCTCTGCGCGCTCATCGGTCTCGGCATCACCGGGTTCCTCTTCGTGATCACCGACTACTACACGTCGACGCGCTTCAGCCCGGTGCGCAAGACGGCCCGCGCGTCGGAGACCGGCCACGCGACGAACGTCATCCAGGGCCTCTCCT
>JAABUT010001341.1_pt1 | contig 28682 bp, 24 predicted proteins | sample 5559281 | NCBI WGS metagenome assembly JAABUT01 (sample SAMN10711880, study PRJNA513359) | rock metagenome | isolation source: Antarctica rocks | place: Antarctica: Victoria Land, Ricker Hills nord | collected 2016-01-04
AGCGCTCGGCAGCTCGGGACACGCGGTCATCAGTCATCCCAGCAGCCTAGGGGCCGCCGGGAGGAGGTTCTTGAGACCATTCGCGGACTTCGAATATGTCGGTGCGCCAGTCCACGGCCCGGATGGAACATGGGTTGGCCACGTCAGCTACGCAGTTCAGGACAGCGGAGCCTTGGTGCTGATCCAGGCCTGGGTGCCGGCCGCGTACCTGCGTCCAGTCTCGGCCGGTCAGAGGCCGTATGGGAGGAACCCTGGCGGGTAGACGCAGCCGTATCGGGTCCGGGTCTGGGGCTGCTCGCCGCGGATGACGTCGTGCCGGAGCGCTGCAGGTCCAGGTCGCCGTCCCTGAGGGGAGACGGGTCGGGGCCGCGAACGGGTCCACGCACGGGTCGGGTGAGGCCGTGGCGACCGGGATTGGCCGCGCTTGGGCTTGCGGGGGTCCGGCCGGTTAGCGCGCGCGGGGTGCACCGGTCTGCGGCATCGGGCTGGCAGCCGCGTGGTCGAGGTGCCTCAGGCTGGCTGACGCCGGGGTCGCTGCGGCGGGTGTGGATGGGGCTATGGGCCGGGGGTCCAAGATCGCGGCGACGTGCATCGCCGCTTGGGCGGCGGCGGTGGTGTCGGCTGCGTCGCCGCGGAACCGCTCGCGCACCGCGTCCGTCAGCGGGACGGGCCGGTTGGTGGCCAGGTCCTGGGGCAGGACCCAGGCGGTGGTGGTGTCGGCGCCCCCTCTGCCCGGCTGGTGAGCGTCGGTCAGCTGCCGCGTCATGGTGTTGACGGCGCGGGCCGCCCCGTGAACCTGCGGGTCTACCGCGATGCCCGCGATCAGATGGGCCAGCTCGGTTGCGGTGGACAGCGACTCTTGGACCTCACCGATGGCGACTCCGAGGTCGACGCGGGCGGCGATCGTCTCTGGGGTGGCGGTTGCGGTGCGGTCGTGGACGAGCTCGAGCAGGGCCGCGCGCAGTTCCCCGGATACGTGCCTCAGGGCCGGGTTGGATCGGCCGTCCGTGGGTGGGGTCAGGGTCGCCCACAACTGGGCAGTGGCGATCCAGCTGCTCTGGGTTCGCTCGAGGGCGGGGGTGAGCCGCTGATCGAGGTCGCCCGGGTCTGTTCGTCCACGGTGGGCTGCCGCGTTGAGAAGGATGTGGGCCGCGCTGATGATGAAGGCTTGGGTGTGGGCGGTCAGCGCGACGTTCGCCGCCCTTGGGTCGGCGGTCAGGGTGCGGTGGGCCTGGACGTCCCAGCGGGCCAGTGCCTGTCCCAGGCGGCCGGTGCTGGGGGGTTCGCGGTGCTCCCCATCTAAGGCCCCGGGGTAGGTGCGGGCTACGTAGGCGCCGGCGAGTTGCTCGAAGACGGCGAGGCGGGCGTGTGCGGAGCGGGCCACCTGCAGGCTGTTACCCGGCGGCACGTTCCCGCGGGCGGCGTACACGTCCTGCAGGCTGTTGCGGTAGTCACCGACGGCGACCAGGACTCCGTGCGAGGCGATGTACAGGGTGTGCATCAGGCGTGCCTTGGTCGCCGCCAGGTCCGCCTGAGCAGGCGGGTCCGCTGGCATCCCGGTGGCGGTGTGCCCTTGGACCAGGCTGGCGGCGCGGGCGAGGTCGTCGGCGATCTGCCAGAGCCCCTCGTGCCCGGGGCCCGCACCGGGCCAGGGGTGTCCGCGGGTGTCGCGGTGAAGAGACACGGCCAGCTGCTCGAGCCGGACGATGTCCAGGTCACCATGGGGCCCCACCCGCCCGGTCAGGGGCTGCGGGGTGCGCTGGTCAGGCAGCGCCCGCCACAGCTCACCAGCAGCCTGGACCGCCTCCGGCCAGGTGCGCAGCATCGCGGCGGGGTCCTGGCCCCCGGCCTGGGTGAGGACCTCGCGTGCGCTCAGTTCGGCGCCGACCAGCAACTCGCCGACGCTGCGCCGGTCCGTCTTGCTCACGGCACGTTCTGCCGGATCAGGTCGCAGATCCCGACGATGACCTGCGACATACCCGCCGGGAACACCTCAATCGGGTGGCGGGTCAACCTTTCGGCAGCTTGTAACAGCGCGACCGGGTCGGTCTCCTGCAGGACCGACCGGTCCGCGTTCACCTCAAGAGCGACGTCCGGGATCAGGTCCATGGCCTGCTGCGCGACCAGGTCAGCGCCCAGCCCCATGGCAAGGGCTGCGGGCCGGCTGTCAGCAAGGCCCAGGTCCGCGCAGCGCGACAGGATCTGGATGACCTCGGTCAGCACCCGGACCGGGTCAACGGTCTCGGTGGTGGTTCTCGGGGGGGTCGTCATTGTGGGTTTCCCTTCACTTCAGATGTCGTCACGCTGGGCACCACCCACCCTGGTCGGGGAAACCAGTACCGCGGGTGGGGCCGGCCGGTGGGTGTGGACGGCTGCTGGAGTGTCGGTGGTGTGGACGAGGCTCACTTCACCGGCCACAAGGGCGCCGGCGGGCCGCTGGTGGACACATCAGCCACAACATGGCCCAGCAGCACTAGTGCCGAGGCCAGGGGGTTGGACCCGATGTCTCACATCGTCGGCAAGGCGGCAGCGGTCGCCGTACCGGTCGCGGTCAGCACGATCGTGACGTGCCTGGTCGGGGCGGTGCTGCCCTTGCCGGCCGGGGCGGCCGTGTTCTGGGCAGGCCTGGGCTGCGCGATCCTGCTGGCCACCGGCCGGGCCGAGGGACCAGCTGTGCGGGCCCTGCTCGGGGCCAGGGCGCCCACCCCTGTCGAGCTCGCCACGCTTGCCCGGGCCCTGACACTGCTGTGCCAGCACGCCATGGGTCCACCCCTGACCCAGGTCTGGGTGGCGCCGGGTACCCGTCAGGTTGGCGCCAAGGGGGCCGGGCGCCGCACGGTCATCGTGTCCGCCGGGCTGGTCCGCGCAATTCAGGACGGGCACCTACCCGCTCGGCAGGCGGCCGCGGTCATCGCCCAAGCCGCCGCCCTAGTCCGTGCCGGGTGCACCCGCTCAGACCTGCTCATCTGCTTGTGGACCCTGCCCTGGCAACTGCTTCATAGCCTCACCCACGCCCTGGCCCGCACGGTCGGGCAGATCCCGTTGACCAGTCTGGCGTGGCGGCTGAGGTTTCTCGTGTTCGCCATCGCCGTCGCCCAGACCACCCGAGAAGGCCACCCCGGCATCGCCGTCCTGACCTTGGCGATCGGCGCGCTGACGTGGGCGGCGCCACGCTGGGAGCAGGCGTGGCGCGCCGAGGACGAGCACAGGCGTGACCTGACGAGCAGGAGCGGTAGCGGCTACCGCGCGTCGTCCAGCCGCGGCACCAGCTTGTCGGCGACCGCGCGCGCGGCCTGCGGAGCTGCAGGAGCGCCAAGCGCAGCAGGGACGGCCACGAGCGCCGGAGAGCCGAGCACGGCGACTGCCTACATGCCGGCGCCGTACATGAGCCAGACCCACACCACGACGAGCTGACGGGGCACGGTCCCGACTCAGGAACGGACGGGAGGCAGCGAGGGCCTCGGCCGCGCGGTCGATCGCCTCCGACAGCTCCGTGTCGCTGACGAGACTCTGCTCGGCCTCGTCGACGAGCTCGCCGTCGATCTCGCCTGCATCGATCAACTCGCGAGCCGGGCCACGCCATCGGCGGTAGGCATCGCCAGCTTGATCGAGGCCAACTCGGCGATCTGCTTGGGCGCCCCGCCCACTTCCGGGCCCATGGCGAGGCGGGCGAAGTCGGCCTGCCCTTGGCCTGCGTCAGGACGGCGACGTTCAGCGAGGAAGCGGTCTCCGCTTGGAGCCGCGCGATCGTCGCCGACAAAGGCGACAGGACGCTCTTCATCACGGCCTGGTGCGCGAGGAAGTGCCCCATGACCGACGACACGGACGACTGCTGAGCCTTGATCCGCTCAATGACCGACAGGACGCCCGAGGAAGCGGCGAGCTGCTTCTGCACGCCCTCCATGATCGAAAGAACTCCGGGTGAGGTGGCGAGCTGATGCTGGAGCCGCTCCACTGTCGAGGCCACGCCCGCCGAGGCGGCGAGCTGCTTCTGGAGCCGGTCCATGGCCACCAGGGCACTGCTGGAGCCGGCCAGCACGCCCACCTTGCTCAGCCGGTCGTGCGCCTGGAGCGTCGCGAGCGTGGATGCCGAGCCGGCGACGTGCTCGAGCCGCTTCTGCGTGGCCGTCATCGTCTCGATGATCTCGTCGTCCTTGGGACCTGCGCTCACCCATCCGGCGTAGAGTTGCGCACCGACAGAATCCAGCCCCTTCTCAGCCGCCGGGTTCTGTGGGTGACGGGTGCCAGGGTGGCGGGCGTGCCGCTAACCGCCCAGCATCCCGAGCTCGGGTTCCTCGATGCCACGGCCGACGCGGTGCGGACCGATGGCGACGTGTGGGCCCGGATCCACAAGACCGGGCCACGGGTGGCGCTGACCTGCCGCGGGTGCGGCCACGGCCTGCACGCCAAGGTTTCCCCAACTGGTCTGCGCTTCTTCGCGCACGACGCTGCACAGTCCGACTGCCCGACAGCGGGCGAGAGCTTCGCGCACCGCCTCCTCAAGCTCGAGCTCGTGTCCGCTGCCAGGGCAGCGGGCTGGGACGCCGAGCTCGAGGTGGCTGGCGAGGGCTGGAGGGCCGACGTGCTCGCCGCGAGCCCGGACGGGCGCCGGGTCGCTTGGGAGGCGCAGCTCGCCGCCATCACGCCCGAGGACATCGCCCGGCGGCACGACACGATGACCAGCACCGGCCTGGAGGTCTGTTGGGTCGCCGACCGGCCCCGGCTCTGGATCGGTCACGTCCCGGCCGTAGCGGTCGCCCTAGCCGAGGAGGGGAAGCCCCATGGACTTCACGTCGTCGCGGGCGCCGCGCGGTTCCTGCCCGAGTGGTGCCAGGACCGGCGGACCTGCGAGCAGGTCCCCGAGGTCGGGCGGTACGCCAACGTTCCCGGGCCGTGCGAGGGACACGGGCGCTGGGAGCCTCCGGAGAGCCTGACGCTCGGTGCGTTCGAGGCCGCGGTCTGCGCCGACTCCCTGCGCTGCCACCCGCTCACCGCCCACCATCGCGACGCCTACCCGCGCTCCGGCGCACCGGCGCGCGCCTGGACTGCCAGTCGCTACGTCGCGCTCGAGCGCGAGCAGCTCCACGCCAGCGATGCCCGCGAGGGTTGGGAGGCCCGCCTGGAGGGCGAGCGCGCTGCCCACGAGCGGCGCATCGTTGAGCTCTTCGAGCGGCAGCAGGCCCTACGCCGGCCCGCGGCCCGCCGGGTCGCCGAGCTCACCGGCACACAGCCCTGGGTCGACGAAAACAGCCAGGGCCCGGAGTGGGCCATGGGCATCCCGGTCAAGGCCGGCGCGCACGGCGTCGCGGCCGTGATCTGCCCGGTGGCCTCGCGCATCCAGGGAACGGTGCGCACCAGTCTCGCTCCGCTCCTGCTGTTCGCCGCCACCGAGGCCGAGGCCGGCAGGATCCGCAAGGCAGCGGACCCGTCGCAACGCGTCGAGGTGCTGGCGGGTGAGCGCACACCGCCAAGCTCAGGTCCGCCGCGAGCCGCCTGGACGCCCACCACGGTCAGCCGCCGGATGCTCGGGCTGTAGCCCAGCACAACCGTCGTCAAGCGTCCAGTGTCGCGGCGAGACTGTGGTTGTCGCGCGCCTTGTCCCGAAGCTCAAGCAGCACGTCCTGCCGCTTGAAGTCCACGTTGAACTCATCCGGCGCGGAGTCGCGAGAACGCTGGTCGTTGCGCTGCTTCAGAGTCGCCGCCGCGATCCGAGCCGGTTGCTGCAGCTTGGCAGCGAGAGCGGGAAAATCAACCACGGCCGCGGCGGGAGCGTCGAGGAGGGTGCGAAGTCCGTCGTCGGCCCGAAGCACCTGCCCCACCATGTACACGAGCACCATGCGGGTCAGCTGCCAGCTCTTGCGGTAGGGGGCGGGCACCCGCTCCTTCTCGGCTTCCACCGCGCGCTTGATGGCGTCGACCAGCACCACGTGCGCGGCCGTCACCGACTCACCGAAGATCATCGCGTGGTTCTCCGACTCGAACAGCGCCAGGCGCTTGACCGCTAGCCATGGCAAGGCGTTGTACACCGCGCACAGCAACTGCGCAGCGTCGTCGTTCTTGATGACGGTGCCCGCCGCGAGGCTCAGGGTGGCGTCCGGGCGGGTCTCGTAGGTGATGTTGGGGAAGTTGGCCGCGAAGTCGCTGGCGAGCTTCTGCTGCGGCCCACCCAGCGCCACGAGGTTGCGTGCGTTAACCGCCGTCTGCGTGTTGCTGCGCCATGAGATCTCCTTGGTGAGCTGAGGACGTCCTGACACCTCCACGAACTTGACGAACACCCGCAGCTCGTCGGTGAGCTCGCCGTCAGCGTTCGCTCGGGCGAACGCGATCGTCGACTGAGCGCCGTTGACCACAGAGGGTTTCCTGGCGATCAGCCTGGTCGATTCGAGCTCGAGTGAGTCGCACACCACGGTCATGCCGTTGTGGTAAGAGAGGAAGTCCTTGTGCTCGTGGGGGCGACGGATGGCCCCGTCGAGCTGGTCCCTCACGCGGTTCTTCCGGACCTCGCGCCGCACGTTCAGCTCAAACAGCGTACGGGTGTCGATGCCGTCCCACTTCACGATGTCGGTGGCACGTACGGAGGCCACGACGACCCGGTTCGGAGCGTCTCCGATCACGATCCGCTCGGCCTCCTCACACGGCGCCTCGATGTCGGCCGTGGTGACCGTCGGAGTCGCCACCGCCTGGGCCAACGGACCCAGTCGGGTGAGGTCATGAACAGTAAAGTAGCCAGGTCGCTTGTCCGCGTTGGTGGACTCGACCATGCGCTTTCCGAGGGCGTTCAGGACGCCGCTCGTGATCAGCGCGATGCGGATGCGCAGCTTCCCGTCGGTGTAAGCACCGCCGCGCAGCTTGCGGACCAGGTCGAACTTCCCGATCAACTGCCGGAGCTTCGGCTCGATGCTGCTGCCGAGGAGGGCTTCGAGACTCTCGACCGAGCTGAAGTGAGCAGCCGTCGAGATCAGACCCGTCATCGAGCTCGGCCCGACGTTGCTCGGCGCTTCCGTGTACTTGCTCTGGTAGATCACCAGCGTCTCGTGATCGTCGTCGCCCCCGGCTGGCTCGAGGTAGAGGGCGTCGACACCGTTGTCCTCGTCACCATCGCAGATGTACTCGTAGGCATCGAGGTCGTCGAGCCCGACGACGTTGCGCAAGAACCACAGCAGCAGGACCGAGCGCTCCTTCGCCAGGCCACCGGCCTCGTCGAGCGTGGCGAGCTTGGCGAGGAGGTCGTACATCTCCTGCTTGCTCAGCTTGCCGGAACGGGCAACGGGCACGGGGGCAGGCGCGGCGGTCATGGGTGAACGTAACGCCCCGTCACCGTTAGGACAACGACCCCGACCGACACAACAGCGCCGACCGGGACACCGCCAGCGGCACCTACACCGGGTCAGGCCAGCTAAAAGATGATCCCGCGGACTAGTCGAAGCGGCTCCGTCATCTCGTGCGGACCGTCAACGGTCACGGCGTCCTCGGGGAAGCGAGCACCCGTGAGGAGTCGCCACCCGGCGCCATGCGTCGCCAACAGCGAAGCGGCAGCCAAACTCGCCTCACCTTCGTGCATCTCCCACCGGCCTTGCCCATCCGACACCAGCGTCCACTGCCCACCGCCGGCCAGGCTCACTGCTACCTCTGTCTCCGGTGCTGAGCTGACGCGGTACTGGTGCGGGAACGCCCAGACGAGCGTGCGAAGCACGGTCCGCAGGTAGTCCGTGCCGTACGTACCAAGGCGATCTACGGCCTCCCGCATCTGCCCCTGGTGGACCCACCGCTCGGTGAGGTCCTGGGCAAGCTCGAACCACAGGGGTACCGGACCGTCGCTAGCCCAATAGACGCCCCCCTTGCCCATGAGATCGAGAGTCGCGTACCAGTCGTCCATCTCACGCCCTGACCATCCCAACAGCCCTGCGACCACAGGCAGGCTCAACTGACCAGCACCATCGATCCACCGCTGGTTCTTCATCGCCAGGGCGCTCACGAACGACGTCGAGTCGCTGACGTTCACGACCCCGCTCAAATCCCTGTCCCGCAGACGCGACAGCCAACCGAGATCGTCGTCGAGCACATTCAGCGCCAGGTCCTTCACGGTCCATCCGGGTGCTGCGGTGTCTGCGGGCCATTCTTCGGGAGACAGGGCTGCCAAAAACTCCAGCAGGTCAGCCCGCTCAGCCGTCAGAAGCGGACGGACGTCCTCGAACGGCGCGGTCCACACGCTCACTCGGCGAATGGTAGCCGGTGCCACTCAGGTCGGAGACCGGATAACCCCGTCCCCGTTGTGGCAAAAGAGACGTCACGGCGTTGGCGGCAGCGCAACCGCGACCTCGACGTGTCGGGCCCCCACTGACGGTGCCGTTCCCTAGGGTGGACACCATGACAATGCTGGCCGGCGACAGCGCGGAGCTGCGCAAGGCCCGCGGTGCCTTCTTCACCCCTCCGGCGCTGTGCGACTACGTGGTCGAGTGGGCTGTCCGTGACGGCTCCGAGGACGTCCTGGAGCCCTCTTGCGGCGAGGCCGCGTTCTTGCTCTCCACCGCCGCTCGCCTGGACCGGCTCGGCGTCCGCGAGGGCGGCACGCTAGCCGGGGTCGAGCTCCACGAGGCCAGTGCGGCCCATGCCCGCGGCCTGGTCGCCGCGGCCGGCCGGCACGCCGAGGTCGTGCGCAGCGACTTCTTCGAGGTCGAGCCCGAGCCCCGCTACGACGCGGTAATCGGCAACCCGCCCTACGTCCGCTACCAGGACTTCTCCGGGGAGGAACGAGCTCGGAGCCAGCGGGCCGCGCTCGCTGCCGGTGTGCCCCTGACGGGCCTCGCCTCGAGCTGGGCGGCGTTTACCGTGCACGCCGCGCGGTTCCTGCGCGACGGTGGCCGGCTCGGCCTCGTGCTGCCCGCCGAGCTGTTGCACGTGAACTACGCCAGCGAGGTCCGCCGGTTCCTTGTCGAGCGGTTCGCCAAGGTCAAGCTCGTGCTGTTCACCGAGCGGGTGTTCCCCGGCGTGCAGGAAGAGGTCGTGCTCCTGCTTGCCGAGGGCTACAACGGGACCCCGACCGGGTTCTGCGAGCTCCACGAAGTCCGCAACGCCGAGGACCTCGCCCGCTCCAGCGGCATCTTCCGCCGCTGGACCCCGCTACCCGCCGAGGGCAAGTGGTCACCGTCGCTTCTGCACGCACCTGCGCTCGAGGCCTTTCTCGATCTCCAGGCAGGCGGGAGCTTCACGCCCCTGGAGAGCTGGGGCGACACCACGCTAGGGATGGTCTCGGGCAACAACCGCTACTTCGCGATCAGCCCGGCTCGGGCAGCCGAGCTCGGCATCCCCAAGGACGAACTGCTGCCGCTGTCCCCGCCTGGGAGCCGGCACCTGCGCGGCATGACCCTCAGCGCCGCGGCGTGGCGCGACCTGGGTGCGCAGGGCGCCGCCACCTACCTGTTCCGCCCCCCGGACGAGCCGTCCGAGGCCGCACGGGCCTACATCAAGGCCGGCGAGGCCCTCGACGTCCACAAGGCCTACAAGTGCCAGGTGCGCAAGCCCTGGTGGCGTGTGCCGCTGCAACGGCCCGCGGACCTGCTCCTGACCTACATGAACGCCGACACCCCCCGGCTCTGCTCCAACTCCGCCAAGGTGCTGCACCTGAACTCGGTGCACGGCGTCTACCTCAAGTCCGGCCTCAAGACGCTCGGGATCGACCTGCTCCCGCTCGCCGCGCTGACCTCCATGACGCTGCTCGGCGCCGAGACCGTCGGCCGCTCCTACGGCGGCGGAATGCTCAAGCTCGAACCCCGGGAGGCTGACCTGCTCCCGGTGCCCTCGCCAGCCGTCCTCGACGCAGCACGGCCGCAGCTCGTGGCGATCCGACCGCAGCTCGCCAAGGCCACCCGGGCCGGCAAGCTGCTGGATGCCGCGAAGCTCGTCGACGAGGTGCTTCTCGTCGGCCACCTCGGACTCAAGCGCGCCGACGTCAAGGCGCTGCGCGAGGCCCACGCCGAGCTCAGCTCCCGCCGACTCGCCAGGGCCAAGGCATGAAGCCGGACACCATCAGCGAGCTCGAGCCGATCCTCGTCGCAGCCGAGGCCCGCCAGGCCGGCCAGAGGCCCTGGCGGGACACCGGCGGCACCGTCACCTACCTCCCCGACCTGGACGCGCTCCGGGAGCTCCTCACCGTCCCGATGACCGCGCAGGCCACGACCCAGTCGGGCCGGCTGGCCAAGGCGTTCGACGCGTGGCTCGCCTACGAGCTACGGCGGGCCGGGTTCGGCGCAGACGAGGTCTGGCCGAGGATCACCCAACCTCGAGTGATCAGCACGGAGATGGCCCGCATGGAGCGGCCCATCGCCGCTCTAGGGGCCCAGTTCGACAAGATGGACGCCAAGCCGGGCGACAAGCCCACCGGCTGGGCCGGGCTGCGCGGCGCGATCGGCAAGTCGCAGGCCACGATCCCGGCGACGAGCGCGAGCAACATCCTCGGGCGGTTCTACGTCAAGCAGGTCGACGTCGCGGTCAGCTCGTGGGACCGAGGCCCGGACGTGCTCATCAGCGGCAAGACGATGTTCAGCTCCTACGGCAAGAACACCAAGAACCGCTACGAGGAGACCCTCGGCGAGGCCGTGAACCTCCGCGACCGCCACCCACTCGCAGCCATGGGCTACGCGTTCGTCGTCAACGTCGACATCTACAAGGAGAAGGGCGCCTACGCCCGCCTCCAAGACCTCCTGCGACGGACCCGCAAGCCCGACGGGCCCTACGACGCCACGCTCCTGCTCGTGGCCGACTGGGACGCCGCCACGAGTGCGCTGGTCATCCAGGACTCTGCGGAAGCGCCAGACCTCGGCGCGGCGCCGTTCTTCCAGGACCTGCTCAACGCCGTCATCACCAACACCCCCGTCGGCATCCACCAGGACGTGCGCGAACTGCGCGACGGCAAGGCGCCGACCGGCGGCGCACCCAACCCCGTCGCCGACGCGAGCTCAGTCGCCAAGGCCAAGGAGAGGGCCGCGGAGCAGCCCGACGACGCCGCCACGGACGACGACCAGGACCCGGACGAGGACCAGGACGGCGAGGGCGCCGCCCAGGCTGACACGCTCGAGTTCGAGTAGCCGTGGCCAGGATCGACGACCTGATCGCGGCGGGCCTCAAGAGCCTCCCGACCAAGCCCGCCGATGACACGACGGCCGGCGTGAAGAACGCCTACTCCCAGCAGGTCTCCACCACCATCGCGCTCGCCCTCGCCGATGAGCTCCGCGAGCGCGGCCTCGCCGAGACCCGGCCGGCCGGCCCGGGAGACCTCGACGCCGGCTCGGGCGCCGAGCGTCGCCTCGCCGGAGCCTTCGGCGCCAAGACGGTCGACGTCTCATGGGCCACCGAGGACAGCGGCCTGCTCCTGAGCGCCACGCTCAAGGGGATCAACTTCCGGGATCAGCGCTCCGGCAACTTCCAGAAGAACCTCACCAACCGGCGCGGCGACATGCTCGTCGAGGCGCTCTCGCTACACCGGCGGTTCCCCTACGCCGTCCTGTCCGGCTGGATCATCCTGGACAAGGACGCCGCCACCGACGGCACCGACCGCCGGCACAGCACCTTCGAGAACGCCTTCCCCCGACTCCGGCTCTTCACCGGCCGCGCCGACCCGGCCGGCCGCGAGGAGCAGTTCGAGCGGCTCCACGTCCTGCTCCTGGACGTCAACCCCTTCGCCCCCAGCCTCACCTGCTGGGAGGCCAACGACCCCACCACCCAGGTCCCGCTGGAGCGTGCCGTCTCCGATCTTGTCGGCCTCGTGGCCGAACGCAACTTCGACTTCTACGAGGAGGAGGCCGGGCGACTCCGGCGAGCGTGACCGAGCGCGAGCAGCCGCCCTCGCCCCCACCCGACCAGCACCGACAGGACCACCACGTGAGCATCCAACGCAAGGCACTCGTGGACGCAATCGCCGCTCAGACCCTGTGCGGCCAGCCGGCCACTAGGATCATCGTCAGCCCGCACGACGGCGGCGAACCGGCCGCGTGCGATCTACACGCCTCCGCACTCCTGGCCGATCAGCAAGGCGCCGCCACCAAGCCCGCGCCCGCCGGCCGCACCTGCGGAGCGCCCGTATAGAACAGTCACGACCGAACCGGGGTGTGGACAACCGCTCAGGACCCTCCTCGGCGCGGGACACTGTGAGAGCTCCGCCCGCCGCACGTAGACCACGCCGGCCGGCCACCTGGCCATGACGTGCCGGGCAGGTGCGGCCGTCGAAGGACAGCGCCGGGCGGAGCACCTCACTCCGGCGCCAGGAGCGCCTCCAGCTGAGAGTCGAACTCGTCGCCGGACGGGACGGTGACAGGGAGCTGCTGACTGCGGTTCAGCAGCGCCGCGTCCTCGTAGTACGGCTTGAGCTTGATCGGCACCGGCGGCAGGTTGCCGTAGCAGACTAGCCGAGCCCTGAGTCAGGGCGCTTTCCGGGATGGTCAGCGCCTTCATAGTCCGTGCTTGCTCCTCGGGGCCCGCGTCAAGACGAATCCCGCGGTCTCATATCTGCGCTGCGCGTCCGGGGTTGCGCTGAAGGTCGTCGCCTTCCTCGCCTGGCGCACCCGCTGACTCGCCGCCGCTCGGCCCGATCGGCGCAATTGCGCCGGCCCCAGCGGCCACGCGGCGCAACCGGGCGACCTCACGCGATGACAGGTCACCGCCGCACCACGCCTTCACCTCAGCGACGGCCAGGCCCTCGGCGCCGGTCAACCCGGCCAGCGCGGCACCGGCCCGCTGCTCGCACGCCACGACTGCCGCGTCCCGCTCGGCCAGCGCCTGCACGACGGCGACCGCCAATGCGCTTCGCCGCCGCTCCTGCTCGGCCCGCTGCGCACGCATCCTGGCCTGCGCCTCCAGCGCCACCTTGCGCGCCGCGACACGCACCGACTGCTGACTCATCCTCTGCCCCCATCGATACAACGCGATCATCACACCCCAAGCCACCACGACCACGCCGGTGGACACCCCACCACCGACTGGCCCACACACCCGCAGCCCAGCCCCAGCTCGATCACCCAGGTCGACCACCCAGCGTCCACGACGCGGCCAGCGCCGCCGACGTCGCTGACGCCCCACCCGACCGGCACGTCCCCCCACCACAACGCAAAAACTCCTGTGCCACACACCTCTTGCATTCCCGGTGGTTGATGCCGGGGCCGGCGACCACCGGCGTGGCGGGGTGGGGCATTGGGCCTGGTGTGACGATGTCGATCCACAAGCTGACGGCCGGGTCGGGGTATGACTACCTGACCCGTAGGTCGCGGCCCAGGACGCCACCGAGAAGGGCCACACCGGCCTGGCCTCCTACTACACGGCCAGGGGCGAGGCCCCCGGCCGGTGGGTCGGCTCGGGGGTAGCCGTCGTGGGTGGGCTGGCCGCTGGGGACGTGGTGACCGCAGAGCAGATGCAGGCCCTGTTCGGGACCGGGATGCACCCGCTGGCCGTGCAGCGGATGGCCAACCTGCACGGCCCAGGCCTGACGGCGGAGAACTACCAGGCGGTGGCCCGGCTCGGGGCGCCCTACAAGGTCTTCACCGGTGACGTGTCCGCGTTCCGCCGCGAAGTAGCCGCTCGGATCGGGCAGGTCAACACCCGCGACGGGCTGCCTGGGGACTGGGCCGTACCCCCCAAGGAGCGGGCCCGGGTCCGCACCCAGGTCGCGGTCGAGTTCTTCCGCGCTGAGCACGGCCGCGACCCCGAAGGCGCCCGCGAGGTCGCCGCCACCATCGCCAAGCACTCAAGGCCCAAGACGACCGCGGTCGCCGGGTTCGACCTGACGTTCAGCCCGGTCAAGAGCGTCAGCACCCTGTGGGCGGTCGCCGACCCCGCCCTTGCGGCGGTCATCGAAGGAGCCCACCAGAAGGCCGTGGGCGACGCGCTGGCGTTCCTCGAGACCCACGCCCTGTTCACCCGCGAAGGCGCGGGCGGGGTACGTCAGGTCGACGTGCAGGGCCTGGTGGCGACCGCGTTCACCCACCGCGACTCCCGGGCCGGGGACCCGGACCTGCACACCCACGTCGCGGTCGCCAACAAGGTGCGCACCGACCAGGGCAAGTGGTTGGCCATCGACGGGCGGGTCCTGTTCAAGGCCGCCGTCGCGGCCTCAGAGACCTACAACACCGCCCTGGAGCACCACCTCGGTGACGCCCTGGGGGTGCGGTTCGCCGAACGCCCCACCCCCTGTCCCGGCACTAGCCCCGACACCAGCCCTGGCATCGACCTCGGCAACGGTTCGGGGAACGGGCCGGACGCCGGTAAGCGGCCGGTGCGTGAGGTCGTCGGCGTCGACCCAGCGTTGAACCAGCGGTGGTCCGCTCGGCGGGCCCTGATCGAGGCCCGCCGCTCCCAGCTCGCGGCGGGCTTCCAGTCCACCCACGGGCGCCCCCCGACCCCGGTCGAGTCAATCCAGCTGGCCCAGCAAGCCACCCTGGAGACCCGCGAGGCCAAGCACGAACCGCGCGCCCTGGCCGACCAGCGCACCACCTGGGCCGCCCAGGCCCGGCAGGTCCTCGGCGGGCCCGCGGGGGTGCGCGCCATGCTCGACGCAGTCCTTTCCCCCACCACTGTTTCGACCACTGTTTCGACCACTGTGTCGACCACCCCTGGCTCGCCGATGGCCGCGGGCGCACGGGTGGAGGTGGAGTGGATGGACCGCACCGCCGCGCAGGTCCTGGAGACGATGCAGTCACGCCGGTCGACGTGGCAGACCTGGCACGTGCGGGCCGAGGCCCTGCGCCGGGTGCGCGGCGCGGACCTGCCCACCGCCGACGTCGGACGGGTCGTGGACCTGCTCGTCGACGAGGTCCTCACCGCCCGGTCGGTGTCCCTAGCCGCCGCCGAGGATGGCATCAGCGAACCGGTCCCATTGCAACGCAAGGACGGGTCCAGCGTCTACCAGGTCGCCGGGGGCACCCTGTTCACCAGTGCGGTAGTGCTGGCCGCCGAGCAGCGGATCGTGGCCCGCGCCGGCCAGTACGGCGGGCGCACCGTCCCCCTGCCCGCTGTCGAGGTCGCCTTGGCGGACTCGGCCGCGAACGGGCTGACCCTGAACGCCGGGCAAGCCACCCTCGCCCGGCAGATGGCCACCTCCGGGGCCCGGGTGCAGCTGGCGATCGCCCCCGCCGGGGCCGGTAAGACCACCGCCATGCACACCCTGGCCGCCGCGTGGACCACCGGCGGCGGCACCGTGATCGGCCTGGCGCCCTCCGCGGCCGCCGCCGCCACCCTGGGCGACCAGCTGGGCGCCACCACCGACACCCTGGCCAAGCTCACCTGGGCCCTGAAACACAACACCGACCTGCCGGACTGGGCCAACGGCATTGGCCCCAGCACGCTGGTGGTGGTCGACGAGGCCGGCATGGCCGACACCCTGTCCCTGGACGCCACCATCGAGTTCGCCCTCGCCCGGGGGGCCAGCGTCCGGTTGGTCGGCGACGACCAGCAGCTCGCCGCGATCGGCGCCGGCGGGGTCCTACGCGACATCTGGGCCACCCACGGCGGGCTGCACCTGTCCGAGCTGATGCGGTTCACCGACCCCGCCGAAGGCGCCGCCTCCCTGGCCCTGCGCGAAGGACGGCCCGAGTCCCTGGGGTTCTACCTCGACAACGGGCGGGTCCACGTCGGGGACCTGACCACCATCACCCGCGACGTCTTTAACGCCTGGGCCACCGACCGCGACCAGGCCAAGGACTCGATCATGCTGGCCCCCTCCCGGGACCTGGTGTCCGAGCTGAACCTACGCGCCCGCGCCCACCGCCTCCACCAGCAAGGCGGGGCGGCGACCGCCGCGACCGGCCGGGTCGTGGACCTGGCCGACGGCAACCAGGCCTCGACCGGGGACCTGGTCATCACCCGCAGCAACGACCGGCGGCTACGCACGTCATCGAGCGACTGGGTCAAGAACGGCGACCGGTGGACCATCCGCCGCGTCGAGCCCGACGGGTCGCTGCGCGTGGTCCACACCCGCACCGGCCGCCACGTCACCCTGCCCCCCACCTACGTCGCCGCCGCGGTGGAGCTGGGGTACGCGTGCACCATCCACACCGCCCAAGGGGTCACCGCCGACACCGGGCACACCCTGATGACCGGCGCCGAGTCCCGCCAGTCGGCCTACACCGCCGCCACCCGCGGCCGGTCCGCGAACCACCTCTACCTGCAGGTCGTCGGGGACGGCGACCCGCACAGCGCCATCACCCCCGACACGGTCCGCCCGCCCACCGCCACCGACCTACTCGAGCAGGTCCTGGCCCGCGACGACGCACCCCGCTCAGCCACCACCACCGCCCGCGACGCGGCCGACCCGGCCACCCTGCTCGGGCAGGCCACCGCCCGCTACCTCGACGCCCTGTACGTCGCGGCCGCCGACATCCTCGGGCCCACCCAAGTGGCGACCCTGGACGCCACCGCCGACCAGGTCGTGCCCGCCCTCACCGAGCAGCCCGCCTGGCCGACGCTACGCGCCCACCTGCTCCTACTCGGCGCCACCAAGGACCCCACCAGCGCTGACCCCGCCAGCGATGATCCCGCTCACCAAGACCCCGCCGGGCATCTGGTCGCCGCGGCCACCGCCCGTGAGCTGGACACCGCCGGGGACACCGCCGCGGTCCTGGACTGGCGCCTGGACGACACCGGCCTGCGTAACGCCGGCCCGGGGCCGCTGCCGTGGGTCCCCGCCATCCCCACCGCCCTGGCCGCCCACCCGAAGTGGGGCCCCTACCTGGCCGCCCGCGCCCATCTCGTCACCGACTTCGTTGAACGGGTCCACCACGCCGCCACCTCCTCGGCCACCCCGTACTGGGCCAACCAAGACCGGGCCCGCCCCACCGCACAGGTGCTCCAGGACGTGCAGGTGTGGCGGGCTGCGAACGCCGTCCCCGACAGCGACCAGCGGCCCACCGGTCCCCGCCAGCTCGGCAAGGCCGCCGCGACCTGGCAAACCCACCTGGACCGGCAGGTCGCCGGGCAACGCTCCCAAGCCGTCACCGAATGGGCCAACCTGCTCGACCAGGTCGCCCTCGCCACCCGCGGCGACGACTTCACCCCCCTGCTCGCGCAACGGCTCGCGGGGATCACCCGAGCCGGCGTCGACGCCCGCACCCTGCTCCGCGCCGCCGTGACCCAAGGCGCCCTGCCGGATGACCACGCCGGCGCCGCCCTGTGGTGGCGGATGGCCCGCCACCTGGCCCCCGCCGTCGCCAACACCGTCGCCAACACCGGCGCCGGCGACCAACCCCTGGCCACCGCGTGGACCCCCCGCCTACCCGCACTCGTCGGGCCCCGCCAAGCCGGCGAGTTGCGGGCCAGCCCGTGGTGGCCAGCGCTGGTCACCGCCGTCGACCACGCCCTGGCCCGCGGGTCCCGCCTAGAAGACCTGCTGACCGGGGCCGCCCTCGACGACGCCGACGTCGACCCGTGCCAAGCCCTGGTGTGGCGCATCAGCGTCCTGGCCGACCCCCCACCCGACCCCGACACGATGCCCGAGTGGGACGACCCCAACCCGCCGGCCCCGGCGGACCTGGCCGATGTCGACGTCCCGACCGACGCGCCCTCGGCGTACCACCCCGGCAACGACCTCGACGACCACTGGCCGGCACCCGAGGCTACCCAGGCCGGACCACCCTTTGCGGATAGCGACACCGAATTCCCGGCTACCGACGTCGGGGTGGACCAGCCCTCCCCCGACGCCGTCCTGGCCTTCGCCGCGATGCGACGCGACCTGCCCCGCCAGCTGCGGCAGCCGCTGCCGCTGACCGACGCCCAACTCCAACACGACGAACTCCGTGCCTGGGAACAGGACAGCGCACTAGTGCCCCTGGCGCGGATGGCCGAGGTCAACCAGCTCGCCGCCATCTACTTCCAGACCCGGCTCAACACCGCCTGGGCCGGCCCCTACCTGAGCGGACGGTTCGGCCACGACCTCACCGACCACCCACACATTCGGCCCGGGTACGCCCCCGCCGGCTGGACCAACCTGGTCACCCACCTACGCCAGCACGAGGTCACCGACCAGGAGATGACCGATACCGGCCTGGCTACCCTGGCCCGCACCGGACGGCTCATCGACCGGTTCCGCGGCCGCGTCGTGTTCCCCATCACCCACAACGGGCAGGTCCTGGGGTTCATCGGCCGCCGCCACCCCCACGCCACCAACGACGACACCACCGCCGGGCCCAAATACCTCAACAGCCCTACCACCCCCCTGTTCCACAAGGGCGCCCAACTATTCGGGCTCATCCCCCAACACCTAGACGCGGGCGCGGTACCCACTCTGGTCGAGGGACCCATGGACGCGATCGCCGTCACCCTGGCCACCGGTGGCCGCTACCTCGGGCTCGCTCCCCTCGGCACCGCCCTGACCGACCAGCAAGCCGCCCAGCTGGCCGCCCTCGGCCGGGACCCCACCGTGGCCACCGACGCCGACGCCGCCGGGCAGGCCGCCGCCGAACGATCGTTCTGGTTGCTCACCCAGCACGGCCTGGACCCGGTAGCAACCACCCTCCCCGCAGGCCTGGACCCCGCCGACGTCCTCGCCACCCAAGGCGCAGCGGCCCTGACAGCGGCCCTGGACCGATCCCGCCCACTGAGCCACGTCCTACTCCACCAACGTCTGCACACGCCCGGCTCGGCACCGTCCCTGGCCGCAACGACCACAATCATCGCCGCCGCATCCCCCGCCCGGTGGGACACCGACAGCGCTCACCTCGCTCACCAGCTGCACCTACCGATCTGCGATGTCCGCGCCCGCCTCGCCGTCACCGTCAGCACCTGGAACGCAGACCCCGGACGTTGCGCGGCCGACCAGCTCGCCCAAGTCAGCACCACCCGACGCCTGGCCATTGACCAACCGCCAGCCCCACCCGAACAGCGGTGGAAGGCCCTCGGCGGACAACTCGACCCCCGCCTAACCGCCCAGGGCGACTGGCCGGCACTCACCGCCGTGCTCGACACCGCCCACAGCGCCGGCCTCGACGTCCAAACCATCACCCGCACACTCATCGACGACCGCCCACTCAGCGACCTACCCGCCCAGGACCTGCGCTACCGCCTCCTACCCCTACTGCCCTACAACGACCAGCCAACCGACCGACACCCCACTGACGCAATCCAGCTCACCCTCGCCCACAGGGAACACCTGCAGGTCCGCGCCCCAGGTCCCCGTGACCAAAGCCCGCGCCGGTGAACTCGCACGTCACCATCTGCGCGTACCCGAGTTCTACACGCGGGCCGTACCGGAAGTCCTGCACGTACGGCTTCTCTCGCACGGTGTTGTGGGACTGACCTGTGGGACGCCCGCTACGCGAGGAGCAGCAGTCGCCCGGCTCCTCGCCGAGGCTGTTCCACCTACTAGGAAGTGCATCGACGATCGTGTGCCGCATGACGCCCCTGAGCGGGAACCCAAACCGGACGGGTCTTAAGGGACAAGATGGCCATCGCACCCCCGCTGACCTCCGGCCTCCCGGTAGACGTTCGTCTTCCGGCACGGTGCCTCCGGCGTGGTGGCCGGCACTACCCTCCCTCCATGAACAAGATCGCTCAGTCGTGACGGAAGCAGAGCGTTCCATGCTCGAGGCGCTGATGACTTACGTCGACACCGCGACGGCGCAGTGGACGGAGGTCGAGCCGGGATACCGGCGAATGACTCTTGTGAACGACCGCGAGTCGGGCACGCGAATCGTGCTCCTCCAGTACGACGCCGGCTACCAGCTCTCCTATCTGGATGAGCACGAGCACGACGAGTACCTCTACGTCCTGTCAGGGACGTTCGTCGACCAGGACCAGGCTTCTGGGCGGGGAACGTTCATCCACAACCGGCCCGGGTCGTCGCATCAGCCCAGCTCGCCGGACGGCTGCACCTTCCTCGCCGTCGTGAGGCGGAGGTAGCCCACGACCTACTACGTGCGGTTCGCCTACCGCGCCACCGTCGGGGCAGCAGTCCTCTCGGCTAGTCCCGCTACGCAGCTCCGCGGACCATCCGACGGTCGGTGCCGGTTGCCGATCCGCATACGGCGGGTGGCCGTGTCCCGGCGAACACCGGATTGAGCAACGCCGTCGCCGTAGCCGGTTCGGCTTCCGGGCCTAGCTTTCGGCGTGCCCCAACATCGCAGAACCGGCGAGGCGGCGTTCTACATGGTCGCCGTATGGCGACAGCCTGAGCGTTTTGGTGCTGGTCAGGGCTCGAAGGAGAGCAGGTCTCCTGGCTGGCAGTCCAGCTCTCGGCAGATGGCTGACAGGGTGCTAAACCGCACGGCTCGCGCCCGGTCGTTCTTCAACACCGAGAGGTTCACCACGGTGACACCCACTCGACGAGCCAGCTCTGCCAGGGTCATGTCACGTTCGGCGAGCAGAGCGTCGAGGTGAAGACGGATGCCGTGCGGTTCGTCGTCGTGCTCCTCCGGTCGGGGCACCACTGCCGGGGCCGGCGAACCGTCCCGATTACGTCGCGGACTCACACGAGCCCGGTGAGTTCGGCACGCATCAGCGCGCCACGGCGAAAGACCTCTGCGAGCAGGAGGACCCCGAGCCCGATGACCAGCGGCAGCAGCGTGACGTTCAGCTGCTCCTGCACCAAGGGCCTGATGGCGCTGTCGCTGAGGACCAGGTGCTCACCCCATGACTGGAGCGCGCTGGCCCCGGTTCCGCCGAAGACAACAGCCGCCGCGATCCGCCTCAGCCGACGGGCGTTGGCCAGGTCGAAGGGGTCACCAAGCCGCAGGCTCCTCACGATCCGCAGCAGGAGCAGCAACACCGCCACGGTCGCGAGGCTCTCTGCGAGGCCAGCGCCACGAATGCCGTTCGCTGACTGGCGGTGGGGCTATAGGCGTTGACCTGAGCCTCGTACGGCCCGCTGAACTCCCCTCGTCCGACCGGGACCTCATCCCTCCCGTAGAAGTACAGGGGAGGGGTTGTGGTGACCATGACTCCCTGGTTGAGCTCGGTCCGCACCGCAGGTACTTCGCCGAAGTAGCGCGGGCCGAAGATTTGGCCGCCGGCATCGCGCACCACGGCGGGAATGTTGGAACCCAAGGCGACGGGACTGAACACCGTTCGGACTAGCCCGAACACTGTCGCACTCACCAGGGCGAGGAGAAGGACGACCTCAAGCACAACCGTTCCTGTGGTGGTTACTCGCGCGCGGACCATCCATAGACCCCTATCGTTAGTCAATGCTATCGACTAACAATAGGGGCAATCGGCGTCCGCGCAAGGGGGTCCTGGCTCTTGGGGGGAAGATCAGGATCCAGGACGGCGACTCGCGCGACGGCATGTAGGGGCCGATAACCGCACGTCGCATAAGTGTCACTCTGCGACGTGCCGATGAGGGATCCCTCGCCGGACACCATCCCGCTTGTGGGGAAATTTGGTCGCCGACGACCAAGGCGGCCGCTGGCGCCGGTGCGCCAGGCTGTCGAAAGCCGCACAAAGGCAACGCCGGTGGTCAGCGTTCGATCGCGAAGAATCGGCGCAATGCGTCGGCGCCCGAGACGGCGACCTCACCGTCCGGCTGCACGTAGGTAGACGGCGTGACCAGCACGCGCTGCTCGTCGACCCCGACCTTGCCCGTTGTCGTGTGCTGCACGATCCGGCGGCGGCCGTCCTCGACGTAGCCCGTCTTTCGGCTCACCGCCGCCGAGGCGTGGTTGCCGACGATGTAGCCCGAACTGCACTCCAGGGCGCCGAGCTCGTCGAAGGCGAACCCGACTACGAGCTGACGCATCAAGGTCCCCTTGCCTCGTCCCTGGTGCGCCAGGCCGAGCCAGGAGCCGGTCGCGACGTGCTGGGTCTGTGCGAAGTCTCGGGCGTGGAGGTCCTGCACGCCGACGAGCTCGCCGTCTCGGCGCACGGTCAGCGCCAGGCGCCAGTCGTCAGCTGCGAACTGGGCTCGCTGTGTCCACCACCAAGCCAGCGAGGTCGTGGGGAATCCGTCGGGTGAGCCTGGGGCGAATGGCTGGTGGTGCCAGTCCTGGAGGAAAGGCATGGGCTGATCCGGGGCCTGGATACCGCCTCGGACCAGGTCCACGAGCTCAGGGAGGTCGTCGTCACGCAGGACTCGGAGCTCGACGTGACCGCTGGCGATGAGTAGTCCGAACGGGGGGAAGATGTCCTCGAGCGTGAGCATGCTCGATTCTCACCTCCGAAGAGCTTCTGGTGACAGCGACTTTCGGAGGCTCGGGCGGGTCGTATCGGGTGCCGAACGGCTGGTCCGGATGAGTGGGCGACACTCCCCGATGTGCACGCGGAGCGTGCCGTAGCCCGATCGTCTGCGGACACCGGCGAGGGGTCGCGCGAGCCGGAGCGCTTCCCGGTAGCCCTTCGTCAAGCGGTCGGCTGTTGGGACGGCGGGTGAGGCTGACGCTTGTAGTCATGTCCGTCTAGCTAGCTGCGTGCTGCCGGGGGCCGACGACTGCGTACATCGCCAGATAGGGCGCAGGTGCCTCAATCAGCGCCACGGATCTACAGTCGGTCCATGGCGACCTCCACTGGAGCCGACGAGGACGACGGCGGGCTGCGACTGACCGATGAGCAACGGGCCGCACTGTTGCGCGCCATCTCGACGCCGGCTCTCATCGCTTCGGTGGAGCGGATGCACAGCCAGTTTCGCTCGCTCGCCGAACAGGTCAACGGCTCGTTCGGGCGCGCCGTAGCGGCCCAATTGGAACCTGTGCTGAGGGCCACGCGGATGCAGACGTCGATCGGCGCGAGCCTTCGCCCGCTGACCGAGCAGCAGTTGGACACCCAGAAGTTGATAGAGCCAATAATCGCGCAGATCGCCGCGCAGCAGCAGCAGTGGGCTGAGAAGCTTGCGGTGCCGTTGATGGCGAACGCGCAGTTTCAGGCGCGCATGGCCAGCATGCTCGTCACGCCAGAGCTCACCGCGGCGCTGCAACGGATCAACGAGATCCCCCGCGTGCGCCTGAAGCTCCTCGACACGGACAGGATCGAGCAGGTGTCGGGGCTGATCGACTCTGGCGAGATCGACGCGACGACGCTGGAAACCGCCGAGGCCGGTGTTACCTCGGACGCGCACATGGCCACGGCCATCGACGAGGCCGCTGCACTTCTGGCGCGTGACCGGCCGTGGATGTCTCGGGAGCGCGCCCGTCAGGTCGTCGTTATTTGGGTCTGGCTGATGTGGACCGCCGGCCTGGTGGCAATCGCGGTGGCGGCACCGCCGATCGTCGGAACCATCACGGGCGCAGCCGGGCTGGCCGGCAGCAAGGAGGTGGCTCAGAAGACTGGCAAGGAATTCGACAAGCGCTTCCCGCCGCAGGACAAGCAGGCCGAGGACTGACGCCTTCGCCAAGGGGGACGCCCAAGCCGAGAAGCTTCACACTGCGTGGTTGAACGGGGGCAGAAGGCAGGTGGTCGTTAGCCGCTCCTGTCCCGCTGATCGATCGTCTAGCGGTGACGGAAAGCAGCGCGAGCAGCAGGGTCTAGCTTCGCGTGATGCCGCCAGACATCGGGCTCCGCGTTATAGCTGTCACGCTCAACTGCCTGGACGTTGAGCGTGTCGCCCGCTTCTGGTCGGCGCTGGTCGGCTTGCCGCTCCGCGAGCCGCTGCCCGGGTGGCGGCGGCTCGGTCCGCTTGCAGGCGGTCCCCTGTTGACCTTCCAGCCGGTGCCTGGGATGACGCCGGGTCTATCCGGCGTGCACATCGACATAGCAACCACGGACGGCGAGGCCGCCGCTGCGCGCGTCGTCCTCCTGGGCGGCAGCTCGGTCGAGGAGCACCACTACGACGAGGGCACGATACGAGTCGTTGCCGACCCGGAGGGTCACCTGTTCTGCTTGGTGGAGTACCAGGACGGTGCCAGCCCGAACTGACCCCGCCGAGACCCTCCCGACAGAGGAACAGCGCGCGTCGCCCGCTATGAGCAGGCCGCCGTCCCAGAGGGCATCAGCTACCGGACGGCTTTCGTGTACGACCCGGTGACGGCGTGCCTGGAGCACCGAGACACCGGTTCACCTTCGGCCCTGCACGAGCCGCGCCAGCATGTCGACGAAGGCGGGACGGTCCTCCCCGAGTGCAGCGAAGTGATCCCGGTCCACGCCCTCGACGGCGCGGTTGGCGGCGTTGGCCAGGTCCAGGCCGGCTGGGGTCGCGGTCAGAGCCCTAGCTCGCGCGTCAGTGGGATGTGGTCGGCGCTCGACGAACCCCTTGGCCTCGAGGCTCCGCAGCACCTGAGAGGTCATCATCGGGTCGGCTCGGGCGTGCTCGGCGAGCTGGCGCTGGGTGAGCGACTGGTCCTCCTGGTGCCAGGCGAGCGTGGCGAGCAAGACGAACTGCACGTGTGTGAGGTCGAAGGGGCGTAGCGCGGCGCGCTGGGCGGCCTGCCAGGCGTTAGTGACCTGCCACAGAAGCAGGCCGGGACTGTGGTCGGCCTCCTGGAACTCGCTGCGCAGCGCCCTGCTTATGGTGGCGATGTGCTCAGGTCCTGACGGTGCTCGAAGACCGGGCACGGGCCGCCTCGAGCAACTCGTCCATCGTGACCGGGAAGTCACTGCTGATCGCGGGGCCGAGCTCCGGGCCGACCTCGTCGGCGTCGAGCCCGTGGATCTCGAGCTGGTGGGTGACGCGCGTACCGTCCGGCAACGCGAGGAGGGTGTGCCGGAACAGCAGCGTGAGTTCGCCGAACTGAGTGCTGTCCGCGTAGCTCCGTCCCTCGTCCAACTCGGTGATCACTGAGCGCATCGTGTCCTGCCCCTGCGGGGTCACCGACACCTCGGTGCCGACCGCGAAGGGGCCGTGCAACTCGAACCGGTCGCTGTGCTCGCCCAGCGGAACGCCGCTGTGCAGGTCCCGCAACGCGGCCCAGATCGCGGCCGGCTCGAGGTCGGTGGTGGCGGTGTGCTCAGTTGTCCACACGGTGCAACTCCTTAGGGAGGATGGTAAGCGCGCTTAGCGTCGCACGGTTACCACTCTGTCGGCAACTGGCCAGTGGCACTTCGGGGTGCGAGGGCGGCCCAGCCTCCGGCCGGGCTAGACGGGCCCCACTACAGGCCCTGCACGCCAGCGCGCCCGTCGCCGGCAGCCGATCGTCTTCGACGAAGATCACGGCCGTGACGCTCGGCGCCCAACGTCCGGTAGTCCTTCGTCTTGCGGTACGGCTGCTGAGTGCCGACGGAAGCCGGTGCGCGAGCGGCGGCTGCGCCTGAGACTGCGCGCGCCTGCATCGGCGAGGGAGGGATGCTGAACACTGGACTGTGTGGGACGTCCGGCGACAGGACCTCTCGGGACGCGCGCCGCCGCGATGAGCCACCGGGCTGAGATACTTCCACGTGTGGCGGGCCAATCCGAGCAAGGGGTTGACACACGACCCGTCACGGTCCTCGACGTCCTGGAGGGCTTCTTCGGCGGGATCCCTGACGAGGCTGCCGTGCGGGCGCTCGACCAGCACGAGATCGAGGAACTCGGAGACCTGGCGGTGCAGTCCGCTGCCGCGCAGGCCACGGCTCAGGTGCCGAAGGGTGCCGTCTATCCGGGCGGCTGGCTGGCTGGGAACTGGCACGAGCAGCTGTTCCGCGGGGAGCTGACTCTGGCACTTCTGTATTACCCGGCGCTTCTCGTGCACGACCCGCTTGCCGACTTCTTCTTTCGGGACTACGGCTCGTTACCGCCTACCCGAGAACTGCGCGAGAGGCGCAACCGCATGACGATCAGCGGTGGCCCAGCGATGTGGGGTCAGGCTGTGTCGTACGAGGGCATGCGGAGCAATCCAGATGCAGTCCTCGACTACCTCGTCAGGGTCATCACGTTCCTGGTGGACGCCGCTCCGCTGCTCCGCTCCTCGGCGCTGATCACCCGCTCACAGTGGCCGACCATTCTTGACCGGTCGCAAGCCCTCATGACCTCCGTGCGCAACGATGTCAGGTCGATGGAGATGCAGTCCGCCGTGGCCGGCGCAGCCGAAGAAGGCGACCCGGTCCCGACCTGGGACAACATCCGTGGGCTGAACGTACTCCCCGTCGGCGGGCTGCGCGCCAGTGACGAGCCGTGGCAGTGGCAGCACGAGTTCTTCTACCTGGCGAAGACCCTCGCCGTGGCGGACGCAGCGGGCGCGACATACGCGCCGCCCACCAACGGCGACCTCGCGGTGCTGCGCGTCAAGGCCGCCCAAGCACAGCGAGCCGTTGTCGGTGACCGACAGCCTCGCGAATTGCTCGCTGAGGTGGCTCGAGTGCTCGTACCCGACCTTCGGCTGGACGCGCGCACCGCAGTGGCTATGCGAACCTCAGAGGAGGCGTTCGACGACTGGCATCGAGGACTGCGCTCCCTCGCCCGTGCCACGGATAACACCGCCGAAGAACTCCGTGGGCGGGTCGAGGACGAGTTGCTGCCCAAGCTGCGCCGGGTGGAAAGGGCAGTCGACCGTTCCGCCATCGCACGTCAGGCGCTGCAGGACCAGGCGGCCACCACGTTGATCACCGGCGCGGTAGCGGTCGGAGCCGCTGGAGTGGCGGGCAGCAATCCTTGGATCGGAGGTGCGGCAGCGGCGGCCAGCGGCGCCATACAGTGGGCATGGAAGGCCTATCGTCCGCCCTCTCTGGGCGGAGAAGACGCCGTTCTGGCCAGCCTCATACGAGGTACCCCGCCTCGGCAGCTCGCGCCGAGATAGGGACACGCGGTCACCGCGGGCGCAGTCAGCACGCAGCGCGTCGGCGCCCCCAACGCCCGATGCAGACCTGCGCCGAGGGCTGTTCGGCTATCGGTGACCCACAGGCACCACCCAGCGGAACGCACTGAGCAGTGGTCTTTGGCACCAGCACGAGGACGAACATTCGCATCGACGCATGCCGGCCGCTTCGGCCACGCGAGTTCCCAGGGCCGCGCACAGATACAGGCTGACGGCCACGATGACGCCTCGTCTCATGGCGGCACCGTACGCCGATGGCTTACCGATGCGTGCCGAAGCATCGGAGTGGACGTGTCTTGGACCGGGTGAAGCGTGCGTTCGGTGGCGTCGTCACTGCTGTCGGAGTGGGGGTGTGGGCGTAGTAGCGCCCGACGACTGTCGCATGGCTCGTAGGCCGAGCAGTCCGGCGAGGATGAGCAGCGCCCCGGCGCCGACGTACAGGGCTTGGACGGACAGGACGTCTGCGACGAGTCCGGCGAGGGCCAGGGACGCCAGTCGCCCTGTTTGCCAGACTATGTTGAAGGCGCTGAAGACCCGGCCGCGGTACTCGGCGGGGACACGCCGTTGGAGCAGGGTGGTGTAGGCCACGCCGCCGGTCGAGGTGTTGATTCCGTAGAGCAGCAGCAACGCGGCGGGTATCCAGAAGCCGGTGAGGAACGCCAGCGCGGCGTCGATGACGCCGCGCACCAGGTAGGGGATGAACACCAGTACGGGGCTGTCGGTGCGGTCGATCAGGCGCCCGAACAGCAGCGGGCCGATCACTGCGCCGACGCCGAGCGCGGCGACGAGAAGCCCGAAGTCTCGTTCGTCTACCCTGAGCTGTTCGGTGGCCAGGACGATCAGTAGCGCTCCGGTGCCGCCGACGCTGAACACCGCGAGCAGCTGCACAGCGAGCAGCTGCCGGATGAAGCGGTCGGCTCGGATGAATTCGACGCCCTGCCTGGCCTCGGCGCGCAGTCGCGTCTGGCGCACCGTCGAGGTCGGCGATGCCGGTTCGGGGACGCGGAGGAGGAGCAACGCCGACAGCAGGAACGTCGCGGCATTGAGCAGGAACGCCCCGCTCGCCCCGACCAGCGCGATCGCTGAGCCGCCGAGGGCCGCGCCGAGCACGTGTGTGGACTGAACGGTCGACCAGGTGAGCGCGTTCGCGCGTCCCAGGATGCGCGCGGGCACGACCGCGGGGACGAGCGACTGGTAGGCCGGGCCGTGGAACACCCCGCCCAGGGCGAGCCCGAACGCCAGCGCGTAGATCGCTGGGATCGCGGTCGCTTGGCTCATCAGTACGGCGAGCGCGGCGCGGGCGAGGTCGGCGGTGATCATGACGCGGCGGCGCGGGAGGCGGTCGACGAGCGCCCCGGCCAGCGCGCCGAACGCGAGCACCGGGAGAGCCTCGAACACGACCGCTCCACTGACCGCCAGCCCAGAGCCGGTGAGGGAGAAGATCAACGCGACGAGCGCGATGTAGTGGACGCTGTCCCCGACCCGGGAGACGGCCTGCGCCGCGAGGATGGCGGGGTAGCCGCGGACCGCCAACAGGCTGCGGTATCCAAAGATCGGCTCACCTGCACCGGTGCTCGTGGGCCGGCTCGTCACGGGTGACCGTCCTGTCGTGTCGAGACGCCGATGCGAGGTCGCCGCCGGGGAGACTGTCGGGTGTCAGTGCTGGCTGAGTCCGAGGGGAGGAGGCGCCCGTTCCCCGCGTAGCTCCTGGAGGTCGGCCGGGACGGGTGCGGCAAGGGCCGGGACGGCGGCCAACCGAGCCCGCAGCCGAAAGGAGGGGTGCGTTCGGCCACGGCCACGTGGTTGGTGCCGGGACGAGCAGGAACGCCGTGAGCATCGTGACCAGCGGTGCGGGGACCCGGTGCACGGGGATGTGGAGGGCGAAGACGTCCATCTACCCCACGTTCAGGACCCCCGCCGCCCAGGAACAGCCCATTGTGGACAGCGCCTAACGCGCACTCGCAGCCGGTCGCGCTCTGGCCAGTTGTGAGGAGCTCGTCGAGGCGGTCGTGAACCCCTTCGAGTTGCCGCAGGAAGGTCGCCAAGTCCTCGACC
>JAABUT010001343.1_pt1 | contig 28677 bp, 18 predicted proteins | sample 5559281 | NCBI WGS metagenome assembly JAABUT01 (sample SAMN10711880, study PRJNA513359) | rock metagenome | isolation source: Antarctica rocks | place: Antarctica: Victoria Land, Ricker Hills nord | collected 2016-01-04
TCGCCTACGCGACGCACGATGTGCAGGACGCCATCGAGTCGCGGATGCTCGCCCTGCTCCAATTGCAGGCGTGGGCGGAGGAAAACACCTGCCACATCTGGCTGCGGAGCGCGGAGACGGCGCGGCGCGAGGTGCCGGACGCGACGGAGCGCGAGGCGCTGTTCGTGCGGCGCATCCGGCGGCACATGATTAACGCGCTGATCAGCGACGTGCGTCGCACCTCGCTGGGGCGCGTCGCGGAGTGGGGCATCGCGTCGCTGGACGCCGCGCGGGCCGCGAGCGCGCCGCTGCTCGGCTTCAGCGCGGAGACCGAGCGGGATGTGCAGCAGTTGATCGCTTTCCTGCTGGAGAATGTCTACCGCGGCCCGATCATCGCGCGGCAGGCATTCAAGGCGCGGCACATCATGGAGCAACTCTTCGGAGCGCTCAGCCAGCACGCGCGGCTGCTCCCGCCGATGTGGCGCGCGATGATCGGCACGCATCTGACGCAGGAGCGCGTCGTCGCGTACTACCTCGCCTCGCTGACCGACCGGGGCGCGATCGACCTCTACAACGAACTCTTCCTGCCCAGCGAGCGCTCCCTCGGCCATCACATCTGAGGGGAGAGTAGCGAGTAATAAGTGATAAGTAATAAGATGGTGACATCAAACCACTTGCTACTCGTTACTCGTTACTCTCTTCTCAGGTGAGTTCGAGCAGCGGGAAGGCCCGGTGTACGCGCGGCGGGCAGAGGAAGTTCTGCCGCCGCGTCGCCGTCATGAACCGCTCGATGCCGTTGTGGCCCGGCGGCACCTGCGACGGTGAGAGGTCCGTCCCCGCCGCGTTCACGCGCGCCTTCGCGAAGTTCTGCGCCGACGGCAGAAAGACGGAGAACTGCAACTTCGGCTGCGCCGAGCCGTCCGGCACATCCATCGCGTCGAAGCCCGGCCCATCCACCCGCTGGGGGATGATCGTCCCGTCCGGCGCGCGCGTCGCCCGTTGGAGCGCCTGCAAGTGACCGAGGCGATGCTTCTCGTGTGCGTCGTTAAATGCGTCGCTATTGCCGTGCGCATCGGACGGCACGACCAGGTTCGGCAGCGCCGCCGGGCCGCCACCATTCTTGTACTGATCCTCGTGGCCTTGATTGGGGATCGGATTCGAGCGGAACATCAGTTGCGCGCGCTCGCGGTAGGTCTGTTCTTCGCCGTCGTACCACTGCGGCAAGTCGAGGATGTCGTGCGCGAGGACCTGGATCGCGCCATCGAAGAGGTAATCACCCTGGGCGACGGGGCGGAGCGCGCCATCGGGCTGGCGCAGGCCGGTGAACCGCGCCGAGGCGTTGCCCTGGAAGGTCGCGATCTCGGCCGGGCCGAAGCCGTTCGCCTGCTGGCTGAAGAAGCCCATCCACATCGGTGACTTGTCGTTGACCCGGTGTGCATAGGGCAGATCGTGGTGGTCGGCCATCTTGCGCGGCAGCCCGATCTGCACGAACATCACGCGCGTGGAGGTGAAGGTCAGCAGCCCGTCGAAGTCCGGCGGGTCGACGTGACGGTCATGGAGCCGACTGTTCCCCTTCAGCCAGTCCGCCACGTCGGTGAGGGTGTCGAGGCTGTCGCCGCGCAGGGTGATGAGCAGGTCGTTCGCCTCGATCCGCAGCGGGACGTTGAAGGTCTGCTTGGTGACGCCGGGATTGAGGGGCGAGACATCGGTCGGGCCAGGGACGGCTTCCTGCAGGACTGATTCCTGGGTCGCGTTGAAGAGCGGCATGTGCGCGGCGACGAGCGCGCCGGGCAGCCGAGCGAAATACGGCCGACCATAGGCGACATGCACGAAGACGCCGCGCGGGCTGAAGTGATAGGCGTCCTCAATGGCGTCCAACGCGTTGGCCAGCACCCGCCGGTCGTGCGTGGTGGGCGCGCCGGGGCGCGCGAGCCGGGCGGTGATGAGGAGCGTGTAGACCGGGGGCATGGCCATCGGGATCCCGTCAATGTTCCGGGCGGGCGGGATGTACTCCCCGATGTTGAACTGGATATTCGGGTAGCCGCCCGGTGCTGCCTGCACCACGCGGTCAGGGACCCCGCTCAGCGAAGAGAGCGCACCGAAGCTGGATGCGGCAAGGCCGAGGGCCCCCAGCCGCTTGAGAGCCGTGCGCCGACTCACGCGCCGGTTCAGTCCCGCGTCAGCAGGTGCATCGGGGGCCTGCGATCGTGTCGAGTCGTCCATTGGTCTTCCCTCCCCTTGTTGAGTAGCCCGTGGGGCACATCCCGCGCGGGTGCCGTCTGATTCCCCGTTACGAGCGGCGGGGTCCGGTGGAGCAGTTTCATAAGCGATAACGAGAGAATTGGGCCGCTGGGTTCGTCGGCTTTTCTTTCCGCCGGTGCGTTGTGTCGTCCGTGGATCGGACGGAGGCTCCCGCACGGATGCGGCCCCGTGCGGGAGCCTCGCTTTCAGGTATCGCCGCGTTACGGCGAGAGCGTACCGGGTGGAAGGACAGGAGGGACTGGGAAGATAATCCGGCGATGGAAGGTATAGGTGCTGGTCACCGGGGAACCTCCCGCAGTCGTGCGTATCTCCACGACCTTGAGATGCGTGCGCGTGTTGTCCGTGAAACCGATCGTCAATTTATCGCTCACCAGGCCGGCTGCGTACGTGTCGGAGACGGGATCGCCGCCGAAGGGGGTGGTGCCGACAACGACGCGGCAATCCTGCGGTGCACCGCATTTGTCGTAGACGCTGCTCTTGAGCGAATTTCCGATGACTTCGATCACGATCCGGATGATGCCACTCGTATTCGGGGTGTCGTTGATCCATGTGCCCTCATAACTTTCCACCGTCGGCTGCGCCGAGAGCGTCGTGAAGGGGGCGATGTCCGAGTAGCCGACCGGGCCGGAGCCAACCTTCACCGCGCCACGCACCTCGTACTGCGTGCTCGGGTCGAGGCTCGTCAGCGTCACGGTGACGCTCGTCCCCGGCGTGCAGGTGATGCTGTCAATGTTGGTGGCAAAATTCGTGTCGCCTTTTATCCGGATCTCCGCTGTGCCGCAGGCCGCAACATCTGTCGTATACGCGATGGTCGCCTTGTTCGCGGTGACGTTTGTGACTGTGGGATGGGTCAGCGTCGGCGCGGTTGGTGTGATGGTTGGCGTGGTTGTTGGGGATGTGGTCGCCGTCCCTGTTCCCGTGCCGCCTCCCCCACCCGGATTGGTCACGTACCGCCAGGTGTAGTAGTGCTGCCCGATGTTGCCGAATTCCACCTGGAATGCCGCCGGGTTGCTCGGCGTGAAGGTCAGCACGCGCCGCTCGAAGGCCTGCATCAGCACGTCCCTCTGCTGCCCCGCCACTTTGACGTTCGCCCAGAACGGCTCGGAGATCGCCAAACCGATGGTGAGCAGCCCCGCCCGGTCTCGATATGCGGCGAAGGCGGCGGGGACGTTGTGCTTCGTCGTGTCGTCGAAGGCGGCGATGCTCGCCTGCGCGAAGCCGCTCCCCGCTGCGAAGGAGCCGGGCGTGCCGGAAGCCGAGAGGGAGCGGGTCGTTGGGCTGCCGATCTGCGTCGTTGCGCCCTCCAGGAGCGTGGCGCCGTTGGCCTTGATCTGCGCGTACGTCGGGCCGAGGTTATCCGGGTCGCCCGCGACCGGTACGCTTCCCGGCGGGAAGGGCTGGAAGGCGTTGTCACCCAACTGGCGGTTGCCGGTGATCAGTTCGGTGGCGAGCAGCCCGTTGGTGACGACGCCGGTGATCGGGTTTGTCAATTCCATGCGCGCCTTGTCGAAATACTGCACGAGCCGCTGCCCGCCGGGGGACTCGATGTACGGCTCGTTCTGACCGTCCCGCGCGAGCGAGAGCGGCCCCCAGAAGTTGGGTGCAATCACCTCGCCCTGCTGCCACTGGGACTGGAAGGCAGGGCTAGCGAAGGCGGAGGCGGCATCGACGTGAAGCAGCGCGAACACCGGCGCGAGCAGGAGCACGCCCGCGACGACAAGCCCCGCGAGCGGCCCGCGCCCGCGAATCCGGGGACCCCGCGTGAACCGCTGCCGTGCCCGTGGACGGAAGAACGCTTGCTTGTCCATGACCAAATACCTCCTGCGAACGGTCACAACGCTATGGAGCGGGATTGCGGCTCCTGAAACCCATGACCCACCAACGACGCGGAACGTCTCACCACACTCGTACGTCAGTACAAGGAGATGCGACGAACCCAGTGTGTGCCCTGGCGCCGATGCACACCACGACGAAACCACGCAAATAGACACCGGAACAGTGACCGAAATTGTGCGGTGGGCGCCTTGCAAACGATTGCAGAACATGAAATACTATTATGGAGAACAGACCACGACAGCGCACGCAAAACGGATCACTAAGGGATAGGTGCATGGCAGATCGCCGCCCAATCTCCGATACCAAACATCGCCACGAATCGGTGCGGGACCAGCGCCCGACCGTCCCCTTCGGCGACCTCATGCGCCGATTTCGGATTGCGGCAGGGTTTACCCAGGAGGCATTGGCGGCGCAGGCAACGATCAGCGAGCGCGCCGTCAGCGATCTCGAACGCGGCGAGCGGCGGCGGCCGCAGCGTGAGACGCTGCGTCTGCTCGCTGACGCACTCGACCTCGTCGGCGAGGATCGAGCCTTGTTCGAGGCCACTGCCCGGGCCCACTATGCCACGCCACCCCGTCTCGTCCCGCGCGATACGCCGCCACACAACCTCCCCCTCTCGCCGACACCGCTCGTGGGCCGGGAGGGCGATCTTGCGGCCATCGCCGCGCTCCTGAGCCAGCCCACCACACGCCTCGTGACCGTTACCGGGGGCGGAGGGGTCGGCAAGACCCGGATCGCGTTGGACGCCGTGGCGTTCCTATCATTCCCGGACGGCATCTTCTTCGTCCCACTCGCCGCGCTCCGCGATCCAGCGCTCGTTCTCTCCGTGATCGCCCAGTCACTGGGGCTTGCGGAGCGGGGGCCGCAGGGGGTGCGCGAGTCGCTCGTCGCATACCTGGGCCGGAAACGGCTGCTCCTGGTGCTGGATAACTTCGAGCATCTGATCCCTGCGGCGGTCCTCATCGCGGACCTCCTCGCCATCTGCGGCGCGCTCAAAATCCTCGTCACGAGCCGGGCGGCGCTCCACCTCCGCGGGGAGCACGAGTACCGCCTGCGACCGCTTGCACTCCCCGACCCACGGGATGCGGACGACATGGAGCGCGTGCGGCGATCACCGGCGGTAGAACTCTTCATGCAACGGGCAATGGCCGTCAACCGCGATTTCGTGCTAACGCCGACGAACACGCGCGCAATCGTCGACCTCTGCACGCGCCTCGATGGGCTGCCACTCGCGCTCGAACTGGCGGCGGCCCGTACCAGCGTGCTGCCGCTGGCGGAACTCCTCGCGCGGCTCGAACACCGTTTCTCGGTGCTCACCGATGGGGCGCACGATCTCCCGGAGCGTCAGCAAACGATGCGCCGTGCGATCGACTGGAGCTACGATCTCCTGACCACCGACGAGCAGCGGCTCTTCCGCCGGTTGGCAGCCTTCGCGGGCGGCTGCACCCTCGAAGCGGCCGAGTCGGTCGGGGGCGCCTTGAGCAATTGCCCGTTCAATCTCCTGAGCGGGCTCTCGTCCCTCGTTGACAAGAGCCTGGTGCAGGCAGACGTCGGGGCCGATGCCACGCGCTTCACGATGCTGGAAACCGTGCGCGAATACGGGCTTGAGCGTCTGGAGGAGGCGGGGGAGGAGGAGGCGCGATGTGCACTTGCCGCCTATTTCCTCGCATTGGCGACGGTCGAGCCGGGCATCGTTGGCGCGGCACGGGCAGGGTGGCTGGCCCGGCTCGACGCGGAGCATGAAAATATTCGCGCCGCACTCACCTGGGCGCGCGACCGCGATGAGGCCGAAGCCGGGCTGCGGCTGGCTGCGGCGCTCTGGCAGTTCTGGTTCACACGCGGCCATCTCCGCGAAGGGCGTGCGTGGATCGAGGCGATGCTGGCGCTCGATCACACGGGCGCCGCAGCGCCATTCGCGCGTGCCGAGGCGCTGTGTGGCAGCGCCACACTGGCGCTGCGGCAGGGGGACATTCCGGCGGCGGAGCGGTATGCACGGGAAAGCCTCGCCGTCTGCGGAGCGATGGACGATGCGCGGGGGATGGCCGCCGCGCTCAATCTTCTCGGGAACGCGGCATTCGATCGCAACGACTATGCGGAGGCGGTGACGCACTACATGGCGAGCCTCGCGCTGTGCCGCGAGATCGGCAACCGACTCGGCATCTCCGTGTCACTCGGCAACCTTGGCCGGACGGCGCGCTTCCAGGGCGATTACGTGCGTGCGTTGCGGTACTATCGGGAAAGCGAGACGCTGGATCGGGAGATCGGCCATGTCGAGGGGCTGGCGAACGCCCTGGGGAATCAGGGGCACATGGCGCGCGACTGCGGCGATCCGTCAGGCGCGCTCCCCCTCATCGAGGAGAGTCTCACGCTCTACGAACAGATGGGTCAGAAACGCGGGGCCGGCATCGCCCTCGCGCAACTGGCAATGATCGCCCACGATACCGGCGATCATACGAGCGCACGCACCTATGTTGAGCGGAGCATGGCGATTCGCCAGCAGATCGGCGATCAGTGGGGCATCGCACAGTCGCTCACCATCCTCGGCGATATTTCCTATGCTGCGGGAGACGGCGGGCACGCCTGGCCCTGCTATCGCGACGCGCTCATGATCTCCCACGCAATCGGCAACGAACTCGGTGTCGTCGAGTGCCTGGAACGGCTTGCCGGATTGATGGCGGGGCGGCGGATGTGGACGAACGCGGCACGCTGCTTCGGCGCGGCGAGCGCCGTGCGGGAGCGGATCCACGCGCCGATCCTTCCGGTCAACCGCCCCGCTGTCGATCGGGTCGTTGCAGACGCCCGCGCCGCGCTTGGAGATGACCTCTTCGTCGCAACATGCGACGCCGGGCGCGTGCTGGACACGGACGAAATGATCGCCGAAGCGACGCGGCGTCCCTCGCCCAACGGGGCGCTACGTGCTGAGTGACCCTGCCCATCAGTGAAGCGAGTAGGGTCGCTCAGCACTCAGCATTCAGCGCTCAGCACTCTCTATGGCTTCTTCGGTAGCCCCTGCGGATTGACAGACTCCGGGCGCTTCGCCGGTTGCGGCGGCTCCGGCGCCTTGGCGAACGGTGGTGGCGCCGACGAACGGGTGGGATCGTCGGTGTGCGCCGACACCGCAGGCAATGCCGGCGGCGGCGCGACCTTCGCCAGTCGCTCCCCCTTGATGTCCTTCCGCCGCGCCACCACCCGGTACGAGAACGTCCCGCTCAGGTCGCTCGCCTTCTTCCCCCGCGTCGCGGCGCCCTCCGCGTCCGCCACCACCGCGAACCCCGCCGCGTCCGCCCGCTCGACGCTCAGGAGGTGGTGCGTGCCGCCCGTCTCGGTGAGGAAGACGTGGTAGTCGTCCCCATGCACCAGCGCGGCGAAGTCCCCGTCCAGCCGCACCTCCGCCCTGCCGTCCTTCAGTTTGCCCCTACCGAAGTCCTCGAACCAACTCTCCGGCGACTCCACGCAGTACAAGAGCCGGTGCGTCCCGTCCGGGTGCTTGACCGCCGCGTTCTTGGGGGAGCCGTAGACCCGCAGCGCCCCGCTGATCACCACGTCGCCGTCGAACACCCCCGCGAGCCCGCTCGCCCCCGATGGGATCGAGGCGCGCAGCCCGATGGCGTTGCCGCCCGGCTGCACGTAGCCGATCAAGGCGGCGTGCTGGCCATCGGTGGCGGTGGTGGTGCCAACGACGCCGTGACCGCTCGTCGATTCCCCCTGTACCCCCACGCTGCTCGCCGACGTGCCTCGGACACCTGCGCCGTTGCCCGTTCCCTGCCCGCGCAGCCCGTCCCCGTTCGGCCCGCCTCCCAGCCCGAAGACCCCGCTACCGCCCTTGCCACCGCCGAAGCCCGCCACCCCGGAATAGGTCCCGATGCCGAACCCCTGCACCCCATCGGCGTTGGCGTTCGGGGCGCTCCCGTCCGCGACGCCGACGACGCCGGGGCCATTGCCAACACCAAGCCCGGCGACACCTTGCCCATTCGGCCCACCACGACCGAGGACGCCTGTGCCTTGCGCCGGGCCGCCCTGCGCGAAGATGCCGGCTGCGTTGCCGGAGCCGAAGGCCTGCACCCCGGCGCCATTCCCATTGATGCCACCCCGCCCGAGGACGCCAATTCCCCCGGTGCGCCCACCGAAGCCGGTAACACCAAAGCCGCTGCCGTCCCCGCCCTCGCCATCCACACCCGTGCCGTTGCCGGTGGCGAAGCCCGTGACACCGTCTCCCCCGTTTGTACCGCCCACACCGGTGACGCCATTGCCTGTTCTGCCACCAACACCCTCGATAGCGCTCTGACCGTCCCGATCCCGATATGCGTACACGGTCAGCACATGGCCGCTGTACCCATCGACGTAGCTGGTCAAGTACGTCGTCGTATCCGCATAGTTAGTGCGACCAAGGACCCAATCATCGCCCGTAAACGCCTCCACCGGTTGGGTGGTCTGCCTCGCGAGCACGCCCGTCATGAGCGCCGCCGCCCCCGCGATCAGCCCGCGGCGCTTAATGAGGGTTCTCCGCGTGTCGCCCTGCCCCAACTCGTCCGCGTCCGCGTCCATCCGTCGCTCTGCCGCCATTTGTGCAATCCCCCTTCGCGCCGTGCCCCGTGCTCCCGCACGACCCAGGCCGCCTGTCCATGTGACCGCTCGCCTCCCAGTCTGCCGGTCGGCGGGGCGAATGACCATCAACTTTCCGTAGAAGGAGTCGGAGAACTTCTCATACGAATGCGCGCTATTTTCGCAACGTGGCATCTGCGACACTTTGCCGCCGTGGTATCATTCGTCCTACCAGCAGCGGAGCATGGCGAGCAGACCAGCAATCGGGGAGGGGAGCGTGCATGAGCAACCTGCGGCCCGTGCCAGCACATGAGCGGCATGGAGAGGAGCACGGCGATCCGCGCGCCCTGCATCCCCCATCCTTCGCGGATCTGCTGCGCCGGTACCGCCATGCCGCCGGGGTGACGCAGGAGGAGTTGGCGGCGGCGGCGACGTTGAGCGCCCCGGCGATCAGCAACCTCGAACGCGGGGTGAACGAGCGCCCGCAGCGGGAGACGGTGCGGCTACTGGCCGAGGCGTTGCATCTCTCGCCCGCCGATCATGCCGTCTTCGAAGGAGCCGCGCGCGGTCGGAACCGCCGCGTGCTCGCGCTTCCGGATCGCTCCGTCATCCCATTCATGCTGCCGATTCAACCCACTCCGCTGGTTGGACGCGCGGCGGCGATACAGATGGGCGGTGACATGCTGCGTGCCGGTGGGATACGCTTGCTCACCATCACCGGCCCCGGCGGTGTCGGCAAAACACGCCTCGCGTTGGCAATCGCGACAGACCTCGTGCCGACCTTCCCGGACGGTGTTTCGTTCGTCTCGCTGGCGACCGTGCGCGATCCCGCCCTCGTCGTTCTCGCGATCGCGCAAGCGCTGAGCATCAAGGAAACCGCCGGGCAATCGCCGCGCGACGCGCTCATCGCTTCCCTGCGGAGTAAGCGACTGCTGCTTGTGCTCGATAACTTCGAGCAGGTGCTTCCTGCGGCCGACATCGTGGCGGACCTGCTGATGCACACGCCGCAGGTGAAGGCGCTCGTCACCAGCCGGGCGGCGCTCCGTCTACGCGGTGAGCAGAGCTTTCCTGTGCCCCCCCTGGCATTACCCGACGCGTCGCGGCCGCTCGATGTGACGACGGCGATGGAAAGTCCCGCAGTGACGCTCTTCGTCCAGCGGGCACAGGCACTCGATCCGCAGTTTCAGTTGACCGGCGAGACCGGCACGACGGTGGCGGCCATCTGCGCGCGGCTCGATGGGCTTCCGCTCGCCATCGAACTGGCGGCGGCACGAAGTCGGCTCCTGCCCCCGGCGGCCCTGCTCGCCCGCCTCGCGCGGCGACTTCCCTTGCTCACGGGTGGCCCCCACGATCTGCCCGCGCGACAACAGACGATGCGCGACGCTATCGCGTGGAGCTACGGCCTGCTCTCGCCCCAGGAACAGCGGTGCTTCCGGCGGCTCGCGGTATTCGTCGGGGGCTGCACGCTCTCGGCAGCGGAAGCGGTCTGCGGGGAGGTCGATGGTGACGCATTCGATCTGCTCAATGCGGTCGACTCCCTGCTGGACAAGAACCTCCTCGTGAGCAGCGCCAGGGATGCGGACGAACCACGCATCGGGATGCTGGAAACGATCCGCGAATACGGGTGCGAGGTCTTGACGGCGAGTGGCGAGGCCGATGCGATGATGGGACGGCACGCCGCCTATTTCCGCGCGGTGGCGGAGGAGGCGGAACCCCACCTCACCGGGCCGGAACAGGCGATGTGGCTCGCACGGTTGGATGCGGAACAGGACAACGTGCGGGCGGCCCTCGGATGGGTGCAGGAGCGGGGCGAGATTGAGATGGGCGCTCATCTCGCGGGCGCGCTCTGGCGCTACTGGTTGGCGCGCGGCCACTTGGACGAAGGGCGACGATGGTTGGAGGCGACGCTCGCATCGGTGCGGGCGGATGCACGGGCCGCGATGGCTCCCGCGTGGGCACGCGCGGTCTACGGCGCCAGCATGTTGCTGACCGAACAGGGGGACTACACCCGGGCCTCAGCGCTCGCGAGCGAGAACGTGGCGTGGCTTGAGGAGCATGATCAGTTGTACCATGCCGCCTCACTGTGGAATGTCCTCGGGAACATTGCTCGGTACCAGAAAGATTCCGCCGCGTCGCTCGCACGGTACAGCAAGGGGGTGCAGCTCTTTCGCCGGGTGGACTCGCCAAATGGGATCGCTATCGCATTGAACAACATGGGGATCGTGGCACGGGAACAGGGCGACTACGCGCGGGCGATGCGGTTACTCGAGGAGAGCCTCGCCGTCAAGCGGCAGATGGGCAACAAACGCGGCATCGGCGTCGCGCTCGTCAATCTCGCGGATGTGGCGCGGGACCAGGGGGCGTATGCGCGCGCGACGGAACTGCTGGGAGAGAGTATCGCGCTCTTCCAGGAGCTGGCGGACAAGCCGGGACTGGCATACGCACTCAACAATCTCAGCGAGGTCGCCCTCGGCCGCGCGGACACCGCACGGGCAGTGGTGCATTTCGAGAAGAGTTTGACGCTCTTTCGCGATCAAGGCGATCAGGCAAGCACCGCCATTGTGCTGAGAAATCTGGGGACGGTTGCACGCCTCAACGGCGATGCCAACGAAGCGACGCGACAGTATGCCGCGAGCCTCCGTCGCCACCATGCACTTGGGAACCTGCTTGGTGTGGCGGAATGCTTGGAAGGGGTATCCCTTGTCACGGGCACCCTGGGGGGCCGGTGGGCCGAGGCAGTGCGGCTGGCGGGCGCAGCCGCCGCGTTGCGAGGCGCCATGGGCGTCCCACTCCCGGCGGTGGATCGTGTCCCGGTTGATCGATTGCTGGCGGAGGCGCGCCGGACGTTGGGTGAGAAGGCGTTCACGGCGGCAGGGGCGGCAGGGGCGGCATTGACGCCCGAACAGGCGATTGCGGAAGCAGTTGCGGAGACAAACGCCTGACCGCCCGGATTGAACCGTTACGCCGTCGTGAACGCTCGGCCGTGGGCAATGGGACCATAGAGCGCCAGAGGCTCCTTTTCCTCCGCGAGTGGTGTGACTTGTTTTTGTTTAAGGAAGACGCCACTGCGATATCGGCCCGTATCACCCGCGCTCGCTATGGCTTCTTCGGCAACTCCGGCGCCTTGGTCGGCGGCGTCTCCGGGACGGTGAACGCGGTCGGCGCCTTCAGCGCGGGCGGCGGCTCGACCTTCGCCAGCCGCTCCCCCGCGATGTCCTTCCGCTTCGCCACCACCCGGTAGCTGAAGGCGTGGTCGCCCGTCCCCTTGTTGACCTCTTTCACCGTGAAGCCGTCCGGCCGCATCTGCGCCACCGTCAGCCCGTTGCCCTCCTCGCCGTAGCGTGTCAGGAAGACGTGGTAGTCATCGCTGTGCACCAGCGCCGCGAAGTCCCCATCCACCTTCACCTCCGCCTTGCCATCCTTCAACTTCCCCCGGCCGAAGTCCTCGAACCACGACTCCGGCGACTCCACGCAGTACAGCAGCCGGTGCGAGCCGTCCGGGTGCCTCACCGCCGCGCTCTTCGGCGCACCGTACACCTGCAGCGCCCCGTTGATCGCCACGGCCCCGTCGAACACCCCCGCGTACCCGACCCCCACCGCCGACCCCCGCAGCCCGACCGCGCCGACGGCGTTGCCGAAGCCGAGCAGCCCGGCGTGCCCGCCCCCCGCCGTGGTGATGCCGACGAGGCCGTGGCCCCCGGTGGACTGCCCCTGCACGCCGGGTCCCAGGGTCCCCGTCCCGGCGACCGCCGCGCTCTGGTTCGCGGCCCCCGTCACCTGCCCGACGACCGGGGAGCCGGTCGTGGAGACGCCCTTGACGCCGACACCGGTGCCGCTGCTGCTAAAGCCGGAGATGCCGATGCTGGTGCCGCTGCCGAAGACGCCGGTGGCGCCGCTGCCGAGCACGCCGGTGGCGCTGCTGCTGGTGCCCTCGACGCCGGTGCCGCTGCCGCTCTGGCCGAGCACGCCGAATGCGTCGGTGGCGATGCCGGTGACGCCGTAGCCGCCGGTCGCGGTCGCCTCCCCGTACACCCCGTAGCCGATCGCCGTTCTCCCATGCACACCCTTCGATCCGCCGTCGCCGTCGCTCTTCCCAAAGACACCCGTGCCGGTGGTCGCGACGCCGCTCACCCCGGAGCCGCCCGTGGTGGTGCCGTAGACGCCGCCGCCGTTGCCCGCCTTGCCGTAGACGCCGTAGCCGGTGTCGGTGACGCTGCCGCGCACCCCGATCGGGAAGCCGGTGGTGTTGCGGGACTGGTCCCCCCGCCCCCGCCCTGCACCCCGGTGCCGGTGTTTTCGATGCTGTAGCCGATGACGCCGGCACTGCCCGTGCTGTAGCCGATGACGCCGATGACGCCGTAGTCGCGGCCCTTGCCGGAGACGCCGGTAAAGAACAGGGGCGCCGAGGCATCGAAGCCGACATCGGAAGTAAGGGGGTCCCCCGTGGCGGTGAACTTGATTTGGGTGAACCCCCCGGATGCCTGCACGGGCTGGCTCGCCTGCTTGGTGACGATCCCCGCCACCGCCGCCGCCACCGCGAGGATGCCCCGCCGCTTGAGCGTCTTCCCCGCACCACCCTGCTCAGGTTCCACCGCGTGCCCCTCGGTCATCGTTTTCCTCCTGCGGTTGAGTTTTATTGGTGCTGCATCATAGCACAGGTCCCGCAAGGTTTGACGAAGCCCGAACGCAACGGTTCCGCACGTCAGGGCGTATGCGTTCTTGGTCAACCTCACCCCCGGCCCCTCTCCGCTTGACGGAGAGGGGTGACTCATGCGCATTGCCGTGGCATTTCCCGAACATTCGAATCTCTCGGAGGTCGCTCCCCCTCTCCGCTTGACGGAGAGGGGGCTGGGGGGTGAGGTTCCCCGAGAACGCCTACGCCCTGCGCCCTGCATCGCCCCGCCTTGTCCGTTCTTTTCCGCATGGTATCATAGGCAGACAGGTTGATAGCATCTGTGGACCTTCGCGCCTGATGGCTCCTGATGAGCAGGTTTACGGTATGGCGCGTGTTGTTTGTTGCACGAAAGGGGCAACCGATGTCTGCGACTAGCACGGGAAAAGGGACGCATCCCGCCGGATTGGAGGGCATTGTCGCGTGTGACTCCGCCATCTGCTCCGTTGATGGCACGCGCGGTGTGCTCACCTACTTCGGCTACGATATCCATGACCTCGCGGACCATTCCACCTTCGAGGAGACGATTGCGCTGCTCTGGTCGGGCAAATTGCCCACCCGCGCGGAACTGGACGAACTGACGAACGAACTCGTCGCCGCCCGCCCGCTGCCCGCGCCGGTGCTCGACCTCCTCCACGCCTTCCCGCAGGATGCCCGCCCGATGGGCGCCCTGCGGACGGCCGTCTCCGCGCTCGGCATGTATGACCCCGAGGCCGAGGACAAGGGCGTGGAGTCCAACCGGCGCAAGGCGATCCGGCTCACCGCGCAGATCCCGACGATCATCGCCGCGTACGGGCGCATCCGGCAGGGCAAGGACCCCGTCGCGCCGACCGCCGATCTTTCCACGGCCCGCAACTTTCTGACGCTGTTGCACGGTGAGCCGCCGACGGAAACCGAGGAGAAGGCGCTCGATATCGCCTTCATCCTCCATGCAGATCACGAACTGAATGCCTCCACCTTCGCCGCCCGCGTCGTCGCCGCGACCCTCGCCGACTTCTACGGCGCGACGACGGCGGCAGTGGCCTCCCTCGCGGGGCCGCTGCATGGCGGCGCGAATGAGGAAGTGATGAAGTTGCTCGACCACGTCGGCACCCCGGAGCGCGCGGTCGAGTACGTCCACGAGCAGACCGCCGCGCATAAGAAGATCCCTGGCTTCGGCCACCGCGTCTACAAGGCGGAGGATCCGCGCGCGACGCACCTGCGCGAGATGGCGCGGCAAGTCTGCGAGGAGTCCGGCAACGAGACGATGTTCCTCACGCTCCGCGCGATGGAGGACACGATGCTGCGCGAGAAGAACATTCACTGCAACGTGGACTTCTACTCCGGTGTCGTCTACCGCGCGCTCGGCATCGCGGACGACTTCTTCACACCCGTCTTCGCCATCTCCCGCATGGCGGGCTGGGCGGCGCATGTGCTCGAACAGTACGCCAACAACCGCATTATCCGTCCGCGCGCGGAGTACACCGGCGCGCACGACCTCCATTACGTGCCGATCGACAAGCGGTAATCCGAGCAGTGAGTAGCGAGTAACGAGTAACGAGTGGTTTGCTCTCTCGTTACTCGCTACTCGCTACTCGTTACTCGTTACTCCATCAGGGGGTTAGGATGATCCGCGAGGCCCGCGCTGATGATGCGCCCGCGATCGCGCGCATTCACGTTGCGAGTTGGCGCACGACGTATCGCGGCATCGTGCCGGACAATGTGCTCGCGAACCTCTCCGTGGAGCGGCGCGAGCAGATGTGGGCGCGGACGCTCGACAACCCGGACGGCACGGTGTTTGTCTACGTCGCGGAGGACGCGGCGGAGCAGATCATCGGTTTCACGGCCAGCGGCCCCGAGCGCGAGGGTGATGCCTTGTACACCGGCGAACTCTACGCCATCTATCTGCTCGCCGAGGCGCAGGGGCGGGGTGTCGGACGGTGCCTGATGCAACAAGTCGCGTCACGGCTGGCGACGATGGGGCACGACGCGATGCTCGTCTGGGCGCTCGCGGAGAACCCGGCCTGCCGCTTCTACACCGCCCTCGGAGGCGCGCCCGTGCGCGAAAAAGAGATCGACATGGGTGGTGCTTCCCTTATGGAAGTGTCGTACGGCTGGGCCGACACACGCGCACTCCGGCGGCAGGGATAAGGGGCGACACGATGCGCTCGCGCCGTCCCCTCTGGTGGGTCTTCGACTTTCTCTTCATCGCCGCCGTCATCGCGCTCGCCGCGTTCGTCCTCTTCGCCGTCGTCACCGCCATTGCGTAGGGAGTGACGAGTACTGAGTGGGATGCGTTCCCTTCCCAGTACTCAGTACTCAGTACTCGATACTACGACGGGTTTGCCACCCTCGCGCGCGCTGGCGTAGATCGCTTGCGTCAGTTGGGAGACGGCCAGGCCGCGCTCGGCGTCGGATATGGTGAGGTCGTTGGTGCGGATCGCGGCGACGAACTCGGCATCCGGCGTCGTTGTTTCGGGGCGCTCACCCTCCGGTGGGACGAGGTTGTGGCGCTCGGTGCCGATCCAGCCGGGGTAATTATCCGCGCCGATGTGGCGGATGTTGTCGCGGTCCCAGATCTCGATTGTCCCCTTCGTGCCGATGATCGTGATGTTCCAGAGCGCCGGCCCGCGCCCGACCGCCGCGAGCGTCGCCACGCGCCCGCCGTTGAAGCGGATCACCGCGCCGTCCACGATGTCCACCTGTTGCCCGTCGAGGTCGCTCATCGCGCAGACGGTCTCGGCCTGCATCCCCGTCAGGTAGAGCATGATGTCCACGAAATGACTGCCGGTATCGACGAGCATCCCGCCCTCGTCGAGCGTCGCGGAGAGCCGCCACCCGCCCCACGCGCCCCAGTGCTGCGTGATCTGGCTTGCGTAGAAGAGCAGTTCGCCGAGGTTGCCGTCCGCGATCTGCTGGCGGGCGTAGCGGTAGTTCCAGAGCCGCGTGTTCTGGTAGGAGAGCATGAGGATGCGTCCCTGCGCCTTCGCGAAGTCGATCAGCTCGCGCGCCTGCTCTGGCTGCGTGACGAACGGCTTCTCGCTCAGGATGTGCTTGCCCGCCTCCAGCGACTCCTTAATGTGCTGATAGTGCATCCCGTGCGGCGTCATGATAATCACGCCGTCGAGATCGGTCTTCAGCATCTCGCGGTAGTCGTGGTACGCCTCTGCGTCCGCCAACTCGGGGAACGCCGCCGTGAGCACCGCGATATTCTCCTCGCTCACATCCGCCAGCCCGACGACCGCCGCGCCTGGCGCCTCCCGCAGTGCCCTCATGTGCCGGTGGCTGATGCGCCCGCAGCCGATCAAGCCAAGACGGATGGTAGTGCTGAGTGCTGCGGGCGCCCTCTGGGCAGCATGAGTGCTGAGTGGAGTTGGCTTCGTTTTCACCGCCGATTCTCGCGATTGCTCTGACCATATTGCATTGTCTCTTCCCTTTCCTCAGCACTCATGCTGCCCAGAGGGCGCCCGCAGCACTCAGTCCTTTTTCCCTGCCCACTTGACCGCGTTGTGAATGATGCGCTGCACGTCGGGCCGGTAGAAGGTCGGGTTCTCCTCGTGGCCGGGGCGGAAGTAGAAGACGCGCCCCTTGCCGATCGCGTAGGCGAGACCGGAGCGGATCTGCTTGCCGTTCGGGAAGGTGGAGTGGAAGACGACCGTGTCCGGTGTGCCGATTTCGAACGGCTCGTCGTACATCTCCTCATCCTCAAGCACAAGGTCGGAGACTCCCCGCGCCACCGGATGCTCCGGCGCGACGACCTTAATTTCCTCCGGCCCCGCGTCGTGCTCCCAGCCGCCGATGAACCCCGTCGCGCCGACCAGTTGCGTGAACGGCTTGGACATGTGCGCCGAGTGGAGCGCCAGGAAACCCATCCCCCGCTCCCGCACATGCCGCATCACGCGCTCGACGTTGACATCCTGCACATTACGATGGAGCAGATGCCCCCACCAGATCAGCACGTCCGCCCCCGCGAGCGACGCCTCACTCAGCCCCTGCTCGGTGTCTGTGAAGGTCGCGGTGCGCACATCGAGGTCGAAGTCCGCCTTGAGCGCGGTCGCCACCGCATCGTTGATGTCGTGGGGATATGCCGCCTTCGGTGCCGTCCCCTCGGACCAGACCAATACTCGGAGTTTGTTGCTCGCTGCCATCGGTTCTCCTCCCCATCCATCGGGCGCACGGTTGTGCACCCCTCCAACGCGCCATCATCCCACCGTCTTCCCTCTCCCGACATGGGAAGCGAGACGGGAGGTTTAGGTTTCCCGATAATCATGCCACAGGATGCGCGTTCACGGTGTGCCTCGGTTCTCTGACCAAAAATCATCGAGGCGTGCGAATGCCGTCGGCACCTTTCCTGTCGCAATGAATTCACAGATTCTTTGAGCGCACGCCCGCGCATCCAGTACCGAGGTATCGACTGTCAAATCGTACATGCCATGCGCGTGTACGTGGTCGAATTGGCTGCGTGCGAGGCCGATTAAGCGGTCGCCTCGCTTGCATTCCCGCTCCTCCACGGCCGCAAGCGGGCACATGACGCCCACAAATAGCACGTCGAATGGCTGAAGGATCGTGACATACTCCCACAACCAAGTACGGTCCCACAAAACTGTATCCACGATGAGGTTGTTACCGGCAGCGGCGAAGGAAGCGACAGCATGGTGCATGCCGGAGAAGAATCGTTCGCCGAGCGCGCCAATTGCCATCGTGTACCGTGTACCTAAACCGTCGTTCTCTTCGAGCAGTTGGAATCCCTGCTCACCGTAATAGGCTGGGCTAAGTGTGAGATGGATAAAGTCATCGAGGCCCACATGCACATAGGGAGTAGGCAAACTTTCGAGCAAGGCAGCAGCGATGCTGCCCTTCCCGGCGCTTGATGTACTGTTGAGAAAGATGATATGCGCCTTTGACATGTCACCCGTCATCCCTTAGTCCTCTATCGCCCCATCCACCCGCTATCGACGACGAGCAGGTGCCCGTTGACGTACGACGCGGCGGGCGAGGCGAGGAAGACGGCGGCGCTCGCCATATCTTCCGCGTTGCCCCAGCGATTGACGGGGATGCGCTCCAGAATCTGACGGTTGCGCGTCTCATTCGCGATAAGGGCGACATTCATCTCCGTCGCGATGTAGCCGGGGGCGATGGCGTTGACATTGAAACGAGAGCAGCGCGGCGCTGTTGACGATTTTCCCGCCGCCCCGATGCCCCGGCTCGCGCCCGTCACCACCGCCCGCTGCCCATCCAGCCGGAACGGCGCGTCCCGCTCCTCATCGACCATTTCCCAAACTCCCTTTCTCCCCGTCACTGCCCATCATGCGCGGTAGCATACCGTATTTCTCCCCTTCCGGGCCCCCTCTGGGCAGTATGGGGAAGGGGCCGGGGGTTAGGATTCCCTCTGTCACACGGATCGCAGATGCGTACCGCAGTCTCGCCGCAGTGCGCCCGCAGCCGTACCGCAGTGCGCGCGTGCGATAGTGGGGGCACACCGACGCACGACACGCTGGCGACGGATGATAGACGATGAACAATGGACTTCGACAATGGAGGGACGAGGGTATGCATGACGAGTCGAACAACCAGAGCCAGGCCGCGCTGTTGGAGCGGCGCGTCGGGGAACTCGACGACCGCCTCCGCACCATCGAGGCGTGGTCGGTGGAAATGTACCAGTACCAGTCATTCATCCGGCCACGCACCGCGCCGTACCCGCCCGCGCCCCGCTGGCAACCACAACCGATCACGTCACCATCCGTGCAACCCGTGACGCCGCCCTCCACGCCATACACGACACCAGTTTTCACTGGCCCGTTCCCCGCGCCGCCGCAACAGCCCTTCCCGGCGACTCCGCCACCATCACGGCAACCGCCACCCCTCTGGCAGCCGGTCACGAATCTGTACAACCGGCTCCGCGCCACGCCGGAGACGGTGCCCGCCACCGCGACAACCGCTCCCGCAGGCCCGCCCCCCGGTCAACCAGCCCCCGCCACAGCCGCTATCCCCTCGCGGCGCTGGTCCCTCAATGAACTGGAGCAACTGCTCAGCGGGCGCGGGCTGGCGTGGGTCGGCGGGCTGGCGATCCTGCTCGGCGCGATCTTCTTTCTCGGCCTCGCCTTCACGCGGGGATGGATCGGCCCCGCCGGGCGCGTCGGCATCGGGCTGATCGCCGGGGGTGCCCTCATCGCTGCGGGCGCGTGGTTCTTCGAGCGGCGCGAGGCGCTCTTCGGCCACGTCCTGCTCGCGGTTGGCTTCGGCACGACGAGTTTCTCGCTGCTCGCTGCGACCCGACTGTACCACCTCTTCCCCACGGCGGTCGGGCTTGCGGGCGCGCTCGTCATCGCGGGCATCGCCGCGACCGTCGCGATCCGGGCCGGGTCGCAGATCGTCGCGGGGTACGGCGTCGTGGCGGCGCTGGCCGCGCCCCCGCTCCTCAGTGCGGACGCCAACCTGACAACGATCGCCTTCCTCGCGGTCGCCCTGATCGGCACGACGGCCATCGCGCTCCACCGCACCTGGAACTGGCTGCCGACGCTCGCCTTCGTCTTCGCCGCGCCGCAACTGGCGGCATGGCTGCTGACGGACGCCGCGCTCGCGCCCGGCCTCGTCGCGCTCGCCGGATTCTGGGCATTGAACACGCTCGCCGCCGGTGGCGAGGAGTTCCGCATTCGCCGCGACCGCCTGAGCGCGACCGCCGCAACGCTGCTAGTCACGACGGCGGGCTTCCTCGTCGCGACGGGCTTCGGCATCCTCGACCGGATGCACCACGCCGACGACGGCAGATTCTTCCTCTTCCTCCTCGTGACCGCCGGTGCATACGGCGCGATTGGCGCGTACTTCCTCCGCTCGCGGGGGGCGAATCACGCCTTCGGCCTGCTCGCGACCGGAACGGCGATTGCCGCGCTGACGATGGCGATCCCGATCCAGTTCGGCGGGCCGATCGCGCCCATCGCCTGGGCTGCGGAGGGGACCGCCCTCGCGTGGGTCTACGCGCGGCGGGGCCACCGATTCAGCGGCGTCGCGGCGATGGCGCTCGGCGCGCTCGCCACGCAGCACCTGCTCCTCTTCGAGTACCCGTTCTATCATCTCCCCGTACTGCGCCACGATACCTACGGCCCCGTCCCCTTCATCGACGCGGCGGGCACGACGCTCGGCTTCCTGCTACTCGCGTTCGCCGTCGCCGCGTATTTTGTCCGCAACCATCTCGTCCGCGCCGCACTCGGCGCAACTGGCTTCGGGCTTGTCGTCTACGCGCTCCCGTTCGAAACCGGTGGGGTCGCGCTCGTCGCGGGCTGGGCTGCACTCTTTGTCCTCGTCTTCGCCATCGAGCGCGCCGCGCCCATCGTCGCGCGCCTCATCCCGCGCCTCATGATGGAGACCGACAACGCGGCGGCGGACCGGTCGCTGCGCCGCGTCTGTGCGGCGGTCGCGGGGACGCTGGCGACGTTGCAGACGCTCGCCCATGCATTCGCGGGCCGCGATTTCGCCGAGTTCGCCACGGCGCGAACACCATTCCGCGATGATGCGACGCTCGCGGTCGCTATCCTCGTCGCGGCCAGCCTGCTCGCCGGGTCGCTCGTACGGCACGCGATCACCCGACGCGCCACAATCATCGCGGCGTTCGGCTTCGTCGCTTTCCTGCTCCCGTTTGAACTCCATCTGGCGGCGACCGTCGTCGGGTGGTCCGCGCTCGCACTCGGGCTGTGCGCGGTCGAGCGGCGCGATCACGATGGGATGACGGCGTACCTCGGCGCGGCGGGGGCGCTCAGCGGCATCGCGGCAGTCGTTGCCTTCGGCTGGGTCGCGCCGCTCAGCCGCCTCGCCGTGCACGCGCGGAGCGGGATCGACCATCCCCTGCTGCTCAGCGGTGCGACGGCGGCGCTCGGCTCCATCGCCGTCGTCGCGCTCGTTGCGTCGTGGTGGTATCGCGCATACCGGCCCGCGCGCTGGCTGATGATCGCGGGCGGCGCGGTAGTGGTCTACCTGCTCTCCGTCGGCATCGTCGACGAATTCCAGCGCCACGTAAGCGCGGGGACGGCCCGCGCGGCGCTCGTGAATCTCCAGAAGCAGGCGCAGGTTGCGCTCTCGATCTTCTGGGCGACGCTCGGCGGCGCGGCGTTCATCGTCGGGCTGATCCGGTGGTTCGCCGCGCTGCGCCTCTTCGGTCTCGCGCTCCTCGGCATCGCAACGGTCAAGGTCTTCCTCTTCGATCTCGCCTCGCTGGACGCGACGTACAAGGTGCCGTCCCTGATTGGCCTCGGCATCCTCCTGCTCGCGAGTTCGTACGTCTACCAACGCCTGAAGCCACGCGACGCGCCGGAGAGCCGCATCGCCTCCTGAGTTCGAACCCCGCCCCCTACACCGCAACGCCGAGCCGCGCGAGGCCCGCGTCCGCGCGGGGGCAATCGTTGCCACTCGCCTGCACCGCCTCCCGGTAGCACGTCGCCGCCGACGGGAGATCGCCGCGCGCCTCGTAGTGCGCCGCGAGCGCGAGCAGCACATCAACGAACTGCCCGCGCAGCAACTCCCGCCGCTCCTCGACGTACTCGCTGTCGCTATAGAATGGGCAATCGTCCAGATACTCACCGCGATAGAGGACGCGGGCCGCTTCGAGCGCGGCGATCATCGCGGCGGTCTCCGCGCCCGCGCTGTCGGCGACGTGCGCGCGAAACGCCGCGACATCACTCCAGACGACGAGCGACAGATCGAGCCGGTAGCGGTCGTTGTGGTAGATGATCGCCGTCGCGTCACCGCCGCGCTTCAGGTCCGGCTCCAATGTCCGGCGCAGGCCACCGAGCGTCCGGTGGAAGGCGAGGTCCGCCTTGTCGAGCGGGACATCCGGCCAGATCACCTCAAGGAACTCATCCTTCGCCACGCCGCGCTCCGCCCGGTCTAGGAGGAACGCGAACATCGCCTCCGCCTGCCGCGTCCCCGCCTTCGCGCCACCCCACTGCCGGAGGCGCTCGCCGTCGCGCTCGACACGGAGCGGGCCGAGCGCCCAGACATGCAGGCCGACGACGCGCGCAGGCGCTTCCGCCACCGTGAGCGCGCTGGCGAGTGCGGTCTCCCGCGATTGCAGCGCGGCACGCTCCGCCACCAGCGCGTCGAGGGCGGCGGCCTGGCGCAGCTCGCGTTCGTCGAGGTGCAGCGACGCGGCGATGAACGCGGCGGCGTTGTCGAGCAGCGCCGTCTCCGCGCGGGTGTACGGCAGGCGCGACCGCTTCGGCCCGACCACGAGCGTGCCCAGCGCGCGGTCCGCCGCCTGCAACGGCAGCGTGAGCACGGCGGGCGACGGCGGCGTGCCGTACGCCGCGACCGGCGCATCGCTCTCGTCCGCGACGGTCGCAGCGCGGATGCCGAGCGTTCGGCAGAGTTGCGCCAGGGCGGGTTGGATCGCGGCGCGCGGGCGTTGGGCGGTCAGCAACTCGTCGCCGAGCGCCCGCATCAGGCGACGGTGCGCCCGGTCACGCCGCGCCGAACGAGGCGTCGCCAGCGCGACAATGCGCGCCCGCAGTGGGTCGAAGAGCGCGATCGTCAACACAATCGCGAGCGCGGTGACGAGCGGCGTGTCGGTCTTGAGGGCGTGGCGGGAGAGGCGCTCCAGCCCGAGCAGGAGCGCGACGTACCCCGCCGTCAGCACTCCCGCGCTGAGCGAATACGAGAATGAGCGGCGAGCGGCGCCCGCATCACGGAACAACCCCTGCGCGAAGACCGCGTACGTCGCCAGCCCCAGGCTGACCGCGATGAGCGTCGTGCCGGGCCATTCGGGATGGCCGAGATCAGCGAGGAGGATCGTCGCCAGCCCGCCAACCGCCGCGCAGACTGCCGCCGCGAGGAGCGCGGTCAGTTGTTCCCGCCCCGCGCCCGTCCGCAGCGACGCACGCCACGCCAGCCAGACCCACCAGACCGTGAGCGCGAGCAACACCGCCCGGAAACCGATCCAGCCCCAGCCGAGCAGCGGTGCATCGAAGCCACTGATGGTCCGATACGGCGGGCGAATGGCGATGGGATGCTGACGATCCGTCAGGGAAAGCAGCGCGACGATCAGCCCCAGGCCGTATGCCACGGCGAGCGCGGCCCGTTGCGCGCCGCGCCACTGCTCTCGCGCCGTCACCACAAAGATGAAGTGGAGGAACGCCGCGAGCAGGAGCGGCGCGACCGCCACCTCCCCGCTGCTCGCGCGGTCGCGCACGTCCGCGTCCGTCGTCAGTTCCGCGACGACGCGCAACGCGCCCCACGCGGCGATCATCGCCGTCAGCAGCGCAAAGACCCACGCCGCTACGGCGCGCGGCGTGCGCGTCAACACGACCGCCCCCAGCCAGGTGGCGAGCGCCGCAACGATGAAATCCGCACCGACCGAGAGGGACATTGACGTCACCAACCGCGCACACATCTAGCCGCATCAACGGCACGCGGACAGTATACGCGAGCGCCGCCCGCCCTCTGAGCCATATCGCGCCGATGACGCCACCGTCGCCACACGGATGCATGGCTGACAGAAATGTCAGGGGATGCACCGGAAACGCGGCGGTTCATCGTCAGGCGGGGCGGTATGATGGCGTTGGTAGCGCGCGACACGCCATCGACACGGTATGATACGGCGGGCGGAGAGACGAAGGGATCGTGCATGACGTGTAGCAATTCACCGGCATCAGGCGCGCTCTCGCGGCGGTGGTTCCTCACGCTCGCGACGGCGACCGTCGCGACAGCGGCGCTCGCGGCCTGCGGCGGGGGCGCAACGCCCACGGCCACGACCGCGCCGACGAGCGCGCCGCAGCCGACATCCCCGCCACCGGCGACCGCGACGACCGCCCCCACCGCTCCGAGTGCATCGACGACAACGACCGCCGCCGCATCATCCGCAGCGCGCCCGACGACCGCCACCGCGTCCCCCCCCGGCGGCCGCCCGCCGCGCACCGCCACCGCGAGCGGCAGCGGCAGCGGCACGGCCACCGGCGCGCAGGGCATCTTCAATGTCATGCGCTACGGCACGGCGGGCGACGGCAGGACGGACGACACCGCCGCGATCCAGGCGACGATCAACGCGATCCCCGCCGCCGGGGGCACCGTGATGTTTCCGCCGGGGACGTACATCGTCGCCCCGACGAAGTCAACGGGCATCGCGATCAAGAGCAATCTGCGCTTCGTCGGCTCCGGCGCGGAATCGATCATCAAGATCAAGGATCACGCAGGCGACTGGCAGCGGCTCCTTTCGCCCAAAAACCTCGGCGACACCGTCGAGAACTTCAGCGTGGAGGACCTCGTATTCGACGCCAACATCCTCAACAACCCGGAGTCGCTGATTGACGAGACGCGGGACACGACGTATCAGACCTTCATCCACATCACGAGCGGGCGCAACCTCCACGTCCGGCGCTGCCGTTTCGCGCCCTATGCCGGGGTCTGGGCGGTCTCGTTCGTCGGTGAGAAGATCGACAATTGCTCGGTGACGGACTCGTATTTCCGCTTTGTCATGCGGGACGCGAACCCGGACTACGACAACTCGGCGGTCTACGTCGAGGGGACGAACTACGTCTTCTCCGGCAACACCTTCGAGAGTGTTCCCATCCCGAATCGAGGGGCGCGCGCCTGCATGGAGACGCACGGCGGCCCGGCGGAGGTCTTCAACAACACTGCGACGGGCTTCCAGACGATCCTCAACATCGTCGGCTCGTACTACGCGGGCGGCAACCCCGGCAACATCGTCTGCCGCGACAACACCTGCACCGACGCCTTGCAGGGCATCATGCTCTGGCCGACGAAGCCGAACGACCTGAAAAATGTGCTCGTGACGAACAACACGATCAACATCGCGCAGATCAAGCACGGCAATGTCGATACGAGCGGCATCTACATCCTCTTCTCCAAGGAGGCGAAGGGCATCGCAACGAATATCACGATCGCGAAGAACACGATCAAATTCCAGGATGAGGGCGTGGGCCGGAGCGGAGATTTCTACTACAACTCGTCCGGCATCGGTCTTCACAACCTCGGCGGCGTCGCGGGGTGCGTGATCGACGGCAACACAATCGAACTCGCGCCATCGGGCGGCGTCGTCATCGGCCTGCCCGAGTCGGGCAATCGGTTGTTTCAGGATGTCCGCGTCACGAACAACACGATCATCAACCCCGGCCAGAACCTCGGCTTCCCCAAGGAGTTCCGCTCCGGCGTGCTCGTCAATTCGAGCGCCACGAACATCGAGGTCTCCGGCAACACGATCACCGACACCTTCCCCACGCCGCGCTGCCCAACGGGAATCGCCTTCGATCAGACTCCCCCCAACGCCTACAAGAGAATCACGGTGAAGGACAACACGATCACCGCCGCCACTGGGCAGAACCTCCCGCTACTCCTGCCCACCGATACGCAGCGGTAGCGATCGCCGGTACCAACCACCCGTGCCTAGACACCCATCGTTTCTTCGCCAGGACTCCGTAACATCGCGTATGTTGCCCGTGACACGGTGGTATACCACATGCGATAACTTCGTTCAGCGACGCGGTTTGGCCCCGCGATGGCGGGGAGCACTCCTGCGGCGCACACCGGAACGAATAGTTCCGGGCAAAGGAGGAACCATGATTCGCAGCGATCATCCTCAGACGCGCGGTCTTCACGGCGTCAGATTGAGGAGCAGCCTCGTGCTCCTCGCGATGCTGTCGCTTCTCATCATCGTCAGTCCACCGGTGCACAGCGCGGCAGCGCCCGATTACGGTCAACCCGTCCCCGGTCAGCGTGTCTATGACAACGCGCACGCGCTGACCGCCGCCGAAATCACCGATTTGGAGCGCCGCGCCGCAGCGGTGACACGGGCGGGCGCACCGACAATTGTCTATCTGCAACGGCGTTCGGCCTCGTATACGGAGACGGAGCGGGATGCCCGCGATCTGATGGATGCGTGGGACATCGAGTCCGCGCGTGACGCACGCGACGGCGTCGTCATCTTCGTCAATCTCAAACCCGATGCATCGCGGCACGGGCAAGTTGCGCTCTACGCCGGGGCATCGCTGGTAGACAGCGGGCGGTTGCCCCAGCGCGAACTGCAACGCATTTACGAGCAGGAGATGCGCGAGCCCCTGGCCGCCGAACGCACAGCGGAGGGTCTCGACGTCGGCCTCGATACGCTCCAGCGCGATTTGACCGTCGGGCCGCCGCCCCCGCCCCCGCCATCGCGCGCGCAACGGGTCGCCGGTACGCTCGCGGGATGGCCACTCGTGCTCCTCGCGGCGCTCGCCCTCATTGGCACGCTCGCGCAGGTGGCCGGCGCGTGGCGGGTGCGGCGTCATCGCGCGCCGGAAGGCCCGATGACGACGACCCCACCCACTACGCTTGAACCCGCGATGGTTGGCGCGCTCGTCACACGCTCGATCACGTCCGCACAAGCGGAAGCGACGATCCTCGATCTTGGTCAGCGTGGCGCTCTCACCATCGAGCCGGAGGATCATCGCCGCGTGCATATTCGCCTGCACGATGACCGTATGCCCCAATCGGCGTACGAGCGCGCGATCTGGGACGCCCTGCAAGCGCACGCGGATACGAATGGCATCGTGTCGTCGCGCGAGGTCGCACGCCTGCCGCGACAGTGGCAACGCGCGAATGACGCCTTGCGCGCGGACCTCGAAGCACGCGGCTGGTATGACCCGACCGCTACGGCGCGGCGACGCCCCCTCTATCTGACTGGAGCGCTGCTGGCGGTGTTCGCCGCGATCGCGCTCGTCCTCGTGGCCGTCGCGCAGGCGGGGCGCAGCGGGATCATCGTCGCGCTGCTGGCGCTCGGCGCGCTCGTGCCGCTCATCCTCGCCGCGATGATCCCCACAACGACCGTCGCGGGTGACGAGGTTGCCGCCCCCTGGCGCGGCTACCGCGATGGCTTGAAACGGGTGCGGGGCCATGACCTCGACCGTGCGTTGCCGTATGCCGTTGCCCTGTCCATAACGCGCGCGCTCGATGGCGAGTTGCGGGAGGCGAGCGCGCAGGGTTTCGCCCCTGCGTGGTTTGCCCGCTCTGCCAACAACGCATCCGCACAGTATGCGGGATTCTATGGGTACTGGGGAGCCTTCCATTCAACGATGTCGCCATCGGGAGGGGGGGCAGGCAGCGCAGGCGCGAGTGCGGGCGGCGCGGGTGGTGGCGGCGGATTCTGAACCATACCGTGCATCATATGAGCGATCCGGGCAGCTGCGAGTGGCTGCCCGGATCGCTCATGATGGTAATGTGGCGGCGATTATTGGAGGAACTCGTCCCCGTAGACCACGCGCAAGACGGGCGCATGCGGCATCGCATCCACCCAATCGGTCGCGTTCCACGCATAATGGCAGTAGGTCACGTCCGCGACAAAGCCATCCGGCGTGCGGGTGACGTGCATACTGGCGGTCGCGTCCGGGTTGCGGCGCGTGGGGCTGTCCGTCCGAATGTGACAGGCGCGCGCGGCGGTCACGAGGAGCGCGGCGGGCGGCACGTACGCGGACTCTCCCGGTGCAAGATCAGAGACCGTGTACCCGTGTTCGAGCGACCTTCTCGGCATCAAAACGGCTGCGTGCAACGTACTCGTCTCCTCTCCTGTGCGGTGCCAATCACGGATCACGGATCATTGTACATCAGCGTACAAAGATTGTCCAGTGTTGGAGCGTACGGACGCTTATTGCCCCACAGAAATGGTTCTCCGCACCATACAGCCCCACTGCGTGGTGGGGCGTATGCACCCGGATTGCGGGCGGGAACGGCTGCGACCATCCCGTTTTCTGGCGGACTGCGTCACTCCGATCGTGAAAGGATTTGGGCATTCCTGTGGGTATTCCTGTGAGTTTCTCGTGGCGCGCGCCCGCTGCACCCGCTATCCTGTGGGGAGCGGCGCCGGTGGCCGTGCCGCATGGGGAACGTGGGACGTGGGGCGTGGCCAAGCGGCCACCCCAGCGGACAAGGAGGATGCAGGATGGCGGCACAGCACGAGACGACAGCAGGAGGAGCGGCGGAAGTGGCGGTATCGGAGGAATCAGCAGCGCCACAGCCGCGCGCCGGTCTGGGACGCCGTGGGCTGATCGCGGCGGCGGCGGCCTTCGTGGCGGGGCTGGCGGCACGGGGGGCGGGGGAGCCGGAGCGCGTCTCGGCGAACGGCGCCGCCTGGACGATGCCCTACGACAGCGGGGCACAGAACACCGGGTTCACGCTCGCAGCTTTCACGAACAGTGGCAACGGCGGCGCTCTGTCTGGGATCAGCAACGGCGGCACTGGGGTGTTAGAGAACAGCACCAGCGCCTACGGGGTGAACGGGTTCAGCAGCAGCAGCTACGGGGTGTATGGGGTCAGCAGCAGCCGCCGCAGGGTGTACGGGAACAGCAGCAGCGGCGACGGTGTGCTTGGCAATACCAACGCCACCCCGCCCGCGAGCAATCTGCCCGCCGCATCGGGCGTCGTCGGGATCGGCA
>JAABUT010001344.1_pt1 | contig 28676 bp, 24 predicted proteins | sample 5559281 | NCBI WGS metagenome assembly JAABUT01 (sample SAMN10711880, study PRJNA513359) | rock metagenome | isolation source: Antarctica rocks | place: Antarctica: Victoria Land, Ricker Hills nord | collected 2016-01-04
CGCCACGCCACGTCCGGCAGGGCGTGTGTTGTGGCTGCACGCGGCCAGCGTGGGGGAAAGCGTGTCGGTGCTGCCGGTGCTGGCCGCTCTGCCGCCGGAGGTTTTCGTGCTGATGACCACCGGCACACTGACCTCGGCGCGGATGCTGGCGCAGCGGCTGGCGGAGATGGACCTGGGGCGCCGGGTGCTGCACCGTTTCGTGCCGCTGGACGTGCCGGCTTGGGTGGCGCGGTTCCTGGACCATTGGCAGCCCGACGCGGCGGCGTTCGTGGAAAGCGAGATCTGGCCGAACCTGCTGGCTGGCTGCGTTGTTCGCGGCATCCCGGTGGCGCTGGTCAACGGCCGGCTGTCGCCTGCCAGCTTCGCGGCATGGCAGCGGATTCCGCGGACGGCGCGCAGGGTGTTCGGCGCCTTCACCGTGCTGCAGGCGCAGTCCGACGCTGTCGCCGGGCGGCTGCGCCTGCTGAGCGGGCGCGATGTCCGAAGTCCCGGCAACCTGAAGTTCGCCACGCCGCCTTTGCCGGCCGACGAGGCGGAGCTGGCGCGGCTGCGGGTGCTGCTGGCCGGCCGGCCGGTCTGGCTCGCCGCCAGCACCCATCCCGGCGAGGAGACGATCGCGGCGCAGGTTCACGCGGTGGTGGCGGCCGGCCATCCCGGCCTGCTGACCATCATCGTGCCGCGCCATCCGCAGCGCGGCGCCGCGGTCGCCGGTGGTATCACCGGTGTCGCGGTGACGCGGCGGGGTGCGGGGCAGGACCCGCCGGCGCCCGGCGGCATCTGGGTGGCGGACACGCTGGGCGAGCTCGGGCTGTTCTACCGCCTGGTGGGCCACGCCTTCGTCGGCCGGTCGCTGGTCCGGCTGGGCGGGCAGAACCCGCTGGAACCGGCGCGGCTGGGCTGTGCCGTGGCGGTCGGGCCGCACGTCTTCAACTTCGCCGAGGCGGTCGCGGTGCTGGAAGCGGCCGGTGGGCTGACCCGGGTGGCGGACGGCGCCGCGTTGGCCGCCTGGGTGGCGGCGATGATCGACGACATGCCGCGCCGGCGAGCGATGGGCGAAGCGGCCAGGCTGGCGGCCAGCCGGAGCCAATCGCTGCCGGCCGAGGTCGCCGCCATGCTGACGGCGCTGCTGCGGCCAGCCTGATGCAGCAAGTCTGATGCGGGCGCCCGCGTTCTGGCAGCATGACGGCTTGGTGCCGCGGCTGCTGTCGCCGCTGGCCATGATCTACCAGGCGGCGACGGCGCGGCGGGTGGCGCGTGCAGGATGGCGGGCGCCGGTGCCGGTGATCTGCTGCGGCAACGCCACGGCGGGCGGTTCGGGCAAGACCACGCTGGCGCTGGATCTGGGCGTACGGCTGCTGGCGCGCGGGCAGCATGTCGGGTTCATCACCCGCGGCTACGGCGGACGGGTGCGTCACGCGATGCGCGTCACCGGCGGCGATGCCGCCGCGATGGGCGACGAGGCGCTGCTGCTGGCCGCCGTGGCGCCCACCTACGCCGGCGCCGACCGGGCGGCGGCGGCGCGGCTGGCGGTGGCGGATGGGGCGCAGGTGCTGGTGATGGACGACGGCCTGCAGAACCCGACTATGGCGCAAGACCTGGCTTTCTTGGTGATCGACGGCGCGTCCGGCTTCGGCAACGGCCGCGTGATCCCGGCTGGGCCGCTGCGGGAGCCGGTGGCCGCGGCGGCGTCGCGGTGCCGCTGTGCGGTGCTGATCGGTGACGACGACACCGGCGCCGCGGTCGTCCTGCCGACGGGGCTGCCGGTGCTGCGGGCGCATCTGCGGGCCGGTCCGGAGGCGGCGGCGTTGCTGGGCCGCTCGGTGTTCGCCTTCGCCGGCATCGGCCGCCCGGCTAAGTTCTGGGAGACCCTGGCCGCCGCCGGCCTGACGGTCGCCGGCACCAAGGGGTTCCCCGACCATCACCGCTACACCGCCGCCGACATCGCCGGCGTGCTGGCCGACGCGGCGCGGCTGGACGCCGTCGCCGTCACCACGCCGAAGGACGCCGTGCGGCTGCCGGCCGATGTCCGCATGCACATCGCCAGCGTGGGCGTGCGGCTGGTGTGGGACGACGAAGCGGCGTTGGAAGCGTTGCTGTGACGGAACCTGCCCGGTCATCGCGGTTTTAATCATGGACCAGACCGATCGGAAGGATGACAGGATGCGGCGCATCATCGTGGCTACAGGTTTCGCACTGGCGTTCGCCGGTCCCGCGGCGGCGCAGGGGCCGAACGTGCAGCAGCTGCTCCAGGGGCTGACGACCGGCAACCAGGGTCAGGACCAGGCGTTGCGCGACGCCTTCGAGCGCGGCTACCAACGCGGGCGCCAGGACGAGGCGCGCCAGCAGACGCCCGGCCGCGGCGGCAACGACCGTCCGGTCCGATCAGGCAGGGACGAGCGCGACAGCGAGTACAACCGCGACAACCGGAACCGTGACGACCGGGAGCCTGACCGGCGGCCCAGCGACACATACCGCCGCTGACGCGCGAGGACCGCCTGGTGGCCGCGCGGGGGATCGTGCTGTAGGTTGGCAGCCATGTCATCTGCCCCCCGGACGCTTCTGCTCACCCCCGGTCCCTTGACCACCTCCGCGCGGACCCGTGCTGCGCTGGATCGTGACTGGGGTTCGCGTAACGCGGATTTCATCGCGCTCAGCGAGGGTGTCCGCGCCCGTCTGGCGACCCTGGCCGGCCTGGCCGGGACCCACGCCGCCGTGCCGATCCAGGGCAGCGGCACCTTTGCCGTCGAGGCCGCGGTGCAGACCCTGGTACCCCGTGACGGGCAGCTGCTGGTGCTCGTCAACGGTTCCTACGGACGCCGCATCGTCGAGATGGCACGCCGGCTCAGCCGCGGCGTCGTCGTTCTGGAGGTGCCGGAGAACCAGGCCATCTCGTCCGATGCGGTGGCCCGGGCGCTGGCGGCCGATCGGGCGATCACCGATGTGGTGCTGGTCCACTGCGAGACCACGACCGGCCTGCTGAACCCGTTGGCCGAAATCGCCGCCTGCGTGCGCGACGCCCGTCGCCGCCTGCTGGTCGATGCGATAAGCTCGTTCGGCGCCGTGCCGATCGACGGTGCCGAAATCCCGTGCACGGCGCTGATCGGTTCCGCCAACAAAGGGCTGGAAGGCGTGCCCGGCCTCGGCTTCGTCATCGCCGAGATCGCCCATCTGAACACCTGCGAGGGCAACGCCGTCAGCCTCAGCCTGGACCTGTTCGCGCAGTGGCGCGGGTTCGAGACCACGGGGCAGTGGCGCTTCACGCCGCCGGTGCAGGTCGTCGCCGCCCTGGCCGCCGCGTTGGACCAGCTGGAGCAGGAGGGCGGCGTCGCGGCGCGGCACGCACGCTACAGCCGCAACCGCGACGTGCTGGTCAGGGGCATGCGGGCGCACGGCTTCGAAACGTATATCGCCACGGATTTGCAGGCGCCGGTCATCGTCACCTTCCGCATCCCGCCGGGCGGCTGGTTCCGGTTCGCGGCGTTCTACGACTTCCTGCACGCCCGCGGCGTCGTCATCTACCCCGGCAAGCTGACCGACGAGCCCAGCTTCCGCATCGGCTGCATCGGCGCCATCGGGCCGCAGGATATGGCCCGGGCGATGGAAGCGGTGGATGCGTTCATGGCCGTCAGCCGGGAGCCTGCCCGGTAAGGAAGTTCCGGAAACGCCGCGCCACCTCGTGCGGCGCCACCGTCGGTCGTCCGAGCTTTGCCAGCGAGCCGGGCCGGATGCGCACGTGCAGCAAGGTCGGCCCACTCAGGGAAAGGGCATCGGCGAACGCCGTGGTAAAACCGGCCAGGCTGTCGCATTCGAACGCGTGGGCGTAGCCGCAGGCCAGCGCCACCCCGGCGAAATCCACCCCCGGCGATACCGTCGCCTGGCCCCCGGTCGAGTCGTGCACGCCGTTGTCCAGCAGGACGTGCAGCAGCCCGGCCGGCCGCCAGGCGCCAATGGTCGCCAGGCTGCCGAGCTTCATCAATGCCGCGCCGTCGCCGTCCAGCACGATCGTGCGCCGTCCGGTCGTCAGCGCCACGCCGAGGCCCATCGGGCTGGCACAACCCATCGAGCCGACCTGGTACAGATGCTGCTCCCGGTCGGCCAGGGTGAACAGCTCCCGCCCCGCCTTGCCGGTGGTGACGATGACCGGAGCGTCGTTCGGCACCGCGGCCAACAGCCTCTCCAGCACCGCAAGCCGGGTCGGGCGCTCGCCGCGGTCCGACAGGTCCACCCTGCGCCCGGGCTGGATGGGGGCACGCGGCGCCTCGTCCAGCGTTTCCTCGCGCAGGCTGCCCTGTTCCAGCACCAGCGCGAACGGCAGGCCACCATGCGCCATCGCCGCGCGGGCTTCAGCCAGCACCGGGGCAACCGCATCCGGCCGGTCGGGGAAGCGGCGGTGCGCCAGGCCCATCACGTCCAGCAGGCTGTGGGTGATGCGCCCCATCAGCTCGTGCTGCGGTTCATCGCCCAGACCGGGCTGGCCGCGCCAGGTGACGATCAGCAGGGTCGGGATACGGAACGGGGTGTTCAGCGAGGTCAGCGGGTTGACCGCGTTGCCGAGACCGGAGTTCTGGCACATCACCGCGGTTTCCCGCCCGGCCAGCCAGGCGCCGGCGGCGATCGCCACCGCCTCGCCCTCGCTGGCCGCGCCCACGTAACGCAAGCCGCGGTCACTGGCGGTGCGGTTGATCAACGGGGTCAGGAAGCTGCACGGCACGCCGGTGTAGAAGCCGATGCCGGTTCGCGCCGCCGCTTCCAGGAACGCCGATGCCTCGATCATCGGAAAAAGTCCGGCATCAGGAGAAGTTCCGGGCTTCGGCGAGGTCGGCCTGGGTGTCCACGTCCAGCCAGTGTCCAGTGATGTAGTGCACCGCGACCGGATGGCGGGCGGCGAGACGTTCCAGCACGGCCGGCAGGTCGGCGTGGGACAATGTGCCGTCGCCGCGCATGGCCTCCAGCTCCTCGCGCAGCAGTTCCGCGCCGCGGGCGCTCAGGTGCATCAGCCCGATCCACTCCCCGCACGACGCGGCACGGTCGGCGCCGACAGCGGTCAGCAGCGGCGGCGTGGCGTCGTAGTATAATCCGGTGTCGCGGCTGTCGGCCGCCACCAGGTCGCGCGGGTCGGCGCTGGCACGGCCGGTCGAGTCGACGACAACGGTGATGTCGCCGCGCGATTCCAGCAGCGCGTCCAGGATGTAGCGGCGGAACAGCACGTCGCCGTAGACCACCACGGTCTCGCCGTGCAGCCGCGGCATGGCGCAGGCCAGCGACGCCGCCTCGCCGGTGCCGGCATGGTCGTCGTTGTCGAACACGGTGATGCCGTCCGCGCCGATCGTGTCCTTACGCCAGCCGCGCACCACGGCCACATCGGCGACGCCGCATTCGTCCAGGGTTTCCAGCAGGCGGTGCAGCAGGGGCTTGCCGCGCACATCCACCATGGCCTTCGGTCGATCGGCGGTGGCAGCGCCCAGACCCACCCCCTGCGAGGCGGCCAGCACGACGGCGCGCACGTTGCGGGTGGCCGGCAGGTAGCGCTGGGTGGCTTCCTCAAGCTCGTCGTTGCCGGTCAGGCTGAAAATCTCGCGCACGCTGGTGACGCGGCCCTCCACCTCCATCAGCGACTCGCTGGCGGCGATGCGTTCGGCGGTGTCGCGCATGGCGGCGATCGAGGCGCGCACCAGGTGGTTGGCCCAGATCACCAGCGACACGCCGGCTTCGCGGAAATGCGCAGTCGGCGTCGCGTAGTACATGGTGGGCACGATCACCACCGGGCAGCGGCCATCCCAGCGCCGCATGAAGCCGATGATCTCGGCGGCATCGCGCTTCTTGGAATGGATCAGCACCGCATCGGCGCCGGCGGCGTGATAGGCCTCCGCACGGCGCAGCGCCTCGTCCATCGAGTGCCCCGAGATCAGCGCCTCGGTGCGCGCGACGATGGAGAACGCGTCGTCGGTCTGTGCGTCCTTGCCGGCGCGGATGCGGCCGCAGAACTCGGCGACGTCGGCCAGCGGCTGACGCTCGCCCAGAAACGAGTTCGTCTTGGGGAACTGCTTGTCCTCGAGGCACACGCCGGCGATGCCGCGCTCGCCCAGCTTGCGCACCAGGCGGCGGACGTTGTTGAAGTTGCCGTAGCCGGTGTCGCCGTCCACCAGGATGGGCAGGGTGGTGGCGTCGGCCATGAACTCCAGCACGTCCAGCACCTGGGTCCACGACGCCTCGTTGTTGTCGCGCAGGCCGAGCATCGCCGAGATCGACAGGCCGGACGCCCAGACGCCGCGGAACCCGGCCTCCTCGACGATCTTCGCCGACAATCCGCTATGCGCCTCCATGATGAAGGCCAGTTCCGGCGAGCGCAGCAGCGCCTGCAGCCGGGCCGGGCGGGAGGTTTCGGTCAGCGCTGCGTTGACAGCGCGGGGATCAACGTCGTTCGGCAATTGGTATTCTCCTGAAGGCGGCCGGGGCGGGAACTGGGCGGGCGAAACCTTGGCTGTAGGCCGTTTGCCAACGGCGGACAATGTGCGGCGGACAGCTCGGTGCCGTTCGCCCATGCGCGCCATTGGAGCAAAGCTCCGAAACCGACTCCCGGGCCGCCATGCCTCACGGGAACCGCCCGCCAGGCGGCACGTTCGCTGCCTGGAGGCATGAAATGGCGAAAACAGCGGACAAAACCGACCCGAAGCTTTGGGACAAGGTGAAGGCCAACGTCACCGAGGGCGACAAGGGCGGGCAGCCGGGGCAATGGTCGGCGCGCAAGGCGCAGATGGCCACCCAGGAGTACAAAAAGGCGGGCGGCGGCTACGAGGGCGCCAAACCCGCCGACAATCACCTGGCGCAGTGGACGGAGGAGGAGTGGGGCACGAAATCCGGCGCCGAAAGCGGCAAGACCGGTGAGCGCTACCTTCCCAAACAGGCGCGGGAGCACCTGAGTGACGCCGAATACAAACGCACCACTGCCAAGAAGCAGGCGGACACGGCAAAGGGCAAGCAGTTCTCGGCCCAACCCAAGGATGTGGCTGCCAAGACAGCCGAGGATCGCAAAACCGGCCACGGCCTGACCCGGGCGGACCTGCTGAAGCAGGCGGCCGACAAGGGCATTGCGGGGCGCTCGAAGATGAACAAGGCCGAATTGGAGAAGGCGGTGCATGCCCATGGCTGAGATGGACGCGGACGAGCGGCGCGACATCGCCCGGGAGTTCAAGTCGGTGGTGAACATGAGCCCGACGGCTCTGCGCTCCTGGCTCGAAGCCCCTGAAAGCCACGCCGTCGGCATGACTCATGAGGGCGAAAAGGTGACCGGACCCGGAGGACCCGAAGCGGTCGGCCACGAGATGGGCCGCCGCATCCTTTCGTTGCATGCGAAAAAGACCGCCGACCTGAACGATGGCGACTACGCCGCCATGCGAAAGGTGGTCGGCTACGTGCATCGCCACACGAAGCAGCGTCCTGACGGCTACGTGACAGAAACGCGTTGGCGCAAGTCGCTGATGAACTGGGGTCACGACCCGTTGAAGTGAAGCGACATCGGGTCAGGTGGAGCGACCTGACCCGACATCGCTCCAATCAGGTCATCCGAAGCCTACGGGCGCCACTTCTCTGCCCAGTAGGAAACATAGTCCTCCTTGCCGGTGGCCTCGTAGCCCTGCAGCCAGGTTGGAACGATGTCCGGATCCTCGCGGAAATACAGCGGCAGCTCGGGCAGTTCGGCGGCGTAGATGCGCTGCATCTCCGCCCAGATGACCTTCTGCCTGCTTGGGTCCAGTTCGATTTCGGCCTGTCCCAGCAACTGATCCATGCGGGAATTGCTGAAGCCGGACACATTCATGCCGTTGAAGTTGTTGGCCTCGGTCGGGATGCCGGGAGTGCCGTAGAACGGCGTCGGCGGCAGGCCGATGCGGCTGCTGTTGGCGTATTCGGCAAGGCCGGTATACAGCCGCCGCCGCGTCGTTTCGCCGAAGAAGGTGCGCGACGGCTGGTTGCGGATGGCGACCTCGACGCAGACCGCCTTCCACTGGCTCTGCATCACCTGCTGCGAAAGCTCACGGATGCGGTTGCCGGATGTGGTGGTGAACTCGAACGACAGCCGGTCCCCCTTGGCATTGCGGCAGATGCCGTCAGGACCGGGGGTGAAGCCGACGTCCTTCAGCAGCGTCCTGGCGCGGGCCGGATCGAAGGGGTAGGTGGCGACGTCCGTGGTGTAGTTCGGGTCCAGGTCGTTCATCCAGCTCAGCGCCAGTTTCGCATGGCCGCCGAACAGCCGGTCGATCAGCGTCTTGCGGTCGACCGCCAGCAGCAGCGCCTGACGCACCCGCACGTCGGCGAGCAGCGGGTTGTCGCGCTGCGGGTCGATGCGTTCCATGCTGAGGCCGGGACGATAGATGTAGCGGAAGCTGTCCGGCTTGTCCTTCTGCAGCGCCACCGCCTGGTCCGTGGTGATGCCGATGCCCGACGGCGTCATGTCGACGTCGCCGGACAGCAGGTTGGCCTGCAGGGCCGCGGTGTTCTCGACCAGACGGATGGCGACGCGGGCGATCGCCGGCTTCGGACCCTGCCATGCGGGGTTGGGACCCAGCTCGATGGTGCTGCCAGATTGGTAGGCGGTGATGACGTAGGGGCCGTTCCACAGGCCCTTGGTCAACGGCGCCGTGTTGTAGGTGGTGCGGTTGATGTAATCCAGCATGGTCGCGGACTGGGCGCGGACCGGCCCCTCGATGTGCTCGGGCAACACGTAGTCCCACATCTGGTAGGTGACGAGGGTGCGGTCCAGATGCAGGATAGCCGTGTGGTCGTCCACCACGTCGACGCTTTTGGCGCGCGACCAGGTGTAGATGTTGCTGAAGCCGGCGGCCGGGTCGCTGCCGACCTTCCAGGTGAAGGCGATGTCGCGCGCCGTCAGCGGCACGCCGTCGCCCCATTGAAGGTCGGGCTTCAGCTTGATGGTGACGGCGAGGCCGCGCCCGCCGCCGGGCAGCTCCTCGATGCGGGCCAGCCCGTTCTCCAGCGTCGGCAGCTCGGTGCACAGCAGGCAGGTCGGCCGGCCGGCGGTGTCGAACGCCGAGATCGGGCGGGTGGCGAAGCCGATGGTGTAGAACTGCACCGTCTGCGAGCTGATATAGGGATGCAGGCTGGCCGGGAACTGCGCCACCCCGATCACCAGGGTGTCCTTGGACCACCCTGCCCCGGTTCCGGCCAGCAGCGCTGCGAAGGCAGCCAACAAGATGAACGGTGCGCGCATCGATGGTGAACCCGTGTTGTGCGGGAGAAATCTGCATGGCGGCCGCGACAGGGTCAATGCGGTGCGATGCCCGGATCAGCTCCTGCCCGCCGACGTTGCCGCCGGCTGGTCGTCGTCGATGATCTCCGTCGCCTGGCGCGTCGGCAGGTGGATGCCGCGCGAGATCGGCAGCGCCAGGGCGCACATCGCCGCCATGACCCAGAATGCCTGCGCGCCCGAATATTCGTACAGCGGACCGGCCGCCAGGGTCACGGCGGCCGAGGCGGCGCCCAGGGCGACGGTCCCGTAGAAGGCCTGCGCCGTGGCCGCGAGCCGCGCCGGCACGACGCGGCCGATCATGTCCATGCAGGCGAGGTGGAGCAGCCCGAAGGTCAGGCCGTGCAGCGGCTCGACCAGCGCCATGACCGGGAACGAGGCCGTCCAGGCCCAGGTGATCCAGCGCAGCATGCCTGCCAGGGCGACCAGCACCATGGCCCGGCCCGGCCCGAGACGTTCGAGCAGCCGCCGCCCGAGGAACAGGAAGACGACGACCTCGGCGGCAACGGACAGGGCCCACAGCAGGCTGACCTGGCCCGCCGACAGGCCGGCGGCGCGCCAGCGGATGACCCCGAAGCCGTCGTGCAGCGCGTGGCTGCCGCCGATCAGCGCGGCGACGATCATCAGGCGGCGAAACACCGGGATGGCGAGCAGGGTGCCGATCACCCCCGCCGCTGGCGATGCTGTGGGTGCCGCTGAACCGGCGACGCGGTTCGGGACCAGCAGGGCGAGGCATGCCGCCACCGCCAGCAGGCCGGCGTTGAGCCAGACGATGACGCCCAGGCCGGCCCAGCCGACGAACTGGCCGGACGCCAGCGTTCCCGCGATGAACGCCGCCGAGCCGGCCGCGCGGACCCAGCCGTACTCGAAACCCGGCGTCGCCTTCGACGAGCCCAGCGCCAGCGCGTCGGCGATCGGCACCAGCGGCGCCAGGCAGGCGGCGTGGGCCACGCTGACCAGCAGCAGCAGCGGCAGGCCGCGGGCGGGCGCGTAGCCCATGGCGACCAGGGCGGCGGCGGCGGTGAAGCCGGCCAGGATGCCGGCGGGCCAGCCGGTCCGGTCCGCCAGCCGCCCGCCCAGCGGGCCGGTCAGCAGCCGGACGGCGGTGCCGCTCGCCAGCACCAGACCGATGGCGCCAGGGCTGAGGCCGTCCTCCAGCAACAGCCCGGGCAGGAACGGCGAGGCGACGCCGAAAGCCGCGAACAGCGCGCCGTAGAGGACGACGAAACGAGGGAGCGGCGATGGGGTCGGCACGGTGGCTGAATGGCAGACGCGTCCAAGGGTTGCGTCGCGTGCGGCGGGCACGCGCCAGCGGAACCGGCACCTGTTTCGGGGCATTGGACCGGCCATGTCGAACCAGCGTCGTGCTTCCGTTGCCTTCGTGCTGGCAACCCTTGGACTGGATGCGATCGGCGTCGGCATCATCGCGCCCATCGTGCCGGAGCTGGTGCGGCAGTTGGGCGGCCTGCCGCCGGAGCGGGCGGCGCCCTGGGTCGGCGCGCTGATCGCCTCCTATGCCTTCGTGCAGTTCTTCGCGGCCCCGCTGCTGGGCGAGCTGAGCGACCGCTTCGGGCGGCGGCCGGTGATCCTGATATCGGTGTTCGGCATCGGCTGCGACTACATCCTGCTGGCGCTGGCGCCGAACCTGTGGTGGCTGTTCGCCGGCCGGCCGATCGCGGGCGCGACCTCGGCCAATGTCGCCGCGGCCACGGCCTACATCGCCGACATCTCGACGAAGGAGAACCGCCCGCGCCTGTTCGGGCTGATCGGGGCGACGTTCGGGGCCGGCTTCGTGATCGGCCCGGCGCTGGGCGGGTTCCTGGGGGCGTACGGCCTGCGCTGGCCGTTCATCGCCGCCGCGGCGCTGTCGTTCGCCAACGTGTGCTTCGGACTGTTCGCGCTGCCGGAAAGCCTGGCGCCGGAGAACCGCCGGGCGTTGGACCTCGGGCGTGCCAATCCGTTCAGCCTGCTGAAGATGCTGCTCCGCAGCCGCAGCCTGAAAAGCCTGGCGATCTCCTGGTCGTGCACCTGGATCGGTCTGGGCGCCATCCAGAGCAGCCTGGTGCTGTTCACCGGCTACCGGTTCGGCTGGGGGCCGCAGTTGAACGGCGGCGTGCTGGCCTGCATCGGATTGTCGCAGGCGTTGGTGGAGGGTGTCCTGCTGCAGCACGTCATCCAACGCCTCGGCCCGCGGAGAACGGCCATCGTCGGCTACATCGCCGGGGCCGTCGGGTTCGCCGTGCTGGCGGCGGCCGTGGCCGGCTGGACCATCGTCCCGGCGGTGATCCTGATCGCGATCGGCGGCCTCGCCACGCCGGCGGTGCGCGCCATGGTGTCCGGCCGGGGCGGTGCGGACAACCAGGGCGAGATGCAGGGGCTGCTGACCGCGATCGAGGGCATGACGGCGGTGGTGGCGCCGCTGCTGACGGCCGGGCTGTTCTTCGCGTTCACGTCGAACGCGCTGCCGTTCTCGTTCCCAGGCGCGCCTTTCGCGCTGGCGGCGGCGGCGGCGGTGCTGGCCTGCCTGCTGCTGCGCCGGATCGAACCGGCGCAGAGCCGCAAGGTGGAGACTAAGCCTTGAAGCCGCCTTCCATCACCATCGTCGCCAGCGCTTCGCGCCCGCTCGGCTTTTCGCGTGCCGCCATCTGCTCGGGCAACAGGCTGGAATCGCCGGGCCGGCCGACGGCGAAGGCGGCTTCCACGCGGTAGCCTTCGGGCACGTTCAGCACGCCGAAGGCGCGCGGGAAGTCGACGCCCGACATGCCGTGGGTCGCCCAGCCGGAAATGTGCGCCTGCAGCGCGATCTGCGCCGAGGCCGTGCCGGCGTCGAAGGAATGGGTGTGCGACGGCACCGGCTTGTCGGCGCCGGGGGGCTGCATGGTGGACTTGGACACGATGAACACCAGGGCGGCGGCCGGCTTGCACCAGGATTGGTTGAACGGCACCAGCAGGTCCAGGAAGACGTCGAAGGAGGGGGTGCCGCGCAGCGCGTACAGGAAGCGCCAGGGCTGCGAATTGTAGGACGACGCCGCCCAGCGGCCGGCTTCCAGGATGGTCATCAGCGTGTCGTGCGAGATCGCCTCGCTGGTGAAGGCGCGCGGCGACCAGCGCTCCAGGAACAGCTTGTCGATCGGGTGGTCGGAGGTGCGGGTGTTGGCGGTGGTCATGTCGGCGGTTCCTTTGGGTCTTGCCGCCATACTGCCGACAAACACCGTTACACGTCCAGGAACACGGTTTCCGCAGCACCTTGCAGGCGGATGTCAAAGCGCCAGCAGCCCGGTCCGCAGGGGTTGGCGATCAGCGTTCCGCGGCGGTCGGTGGGCACCGCGTTCAGCACCGGATCGGCCGCGTTCAGCGCCTCGCCCGCGAAATAGGCGCGGGTGACGACCTGGGCCAGCAGCCCGCGGGCGAACACGACCAGCGCCAGATGCGGCGCCTGGGTGGCGTTGCCGCGGCCGGGCAGCGGCGCCGGACGCCGCGTGGTGAAGCGGTAGCCGCCCTGCGCGTCGGTGGCTGCGCGGCCGAAGCCGGAAAAAACCGCCGAGGCCGGCGGGCTGGCCTGCCACAGCTCGATGCAGGCGTCGGTGACGGGTGCGCCGTCGCCGTCGGTGACGGTGCCGGTCAGCACGATGCGTTCCTGCCCGTCCTCGGCGCCGAGGCGGGTCAGGTCTGCCAGCGCCGGGTCGGCCAGGCCGTGCCAGAATGGGCCGATCGTCTGGCTGGGGGTGGTCATGCCGGCGGCTCGAACGGCGTCTGGCCGCGGCCGCGCAGCACCACGTCGAAGCGGTAGCCCAGCGCCCGTTCCGGTTCGGTCAGGTCGAGGTCGAACCGCGCCACCAGGCGGTCGCGGGCGGCGTTGTCGGGCACGGTGTTGAAGATCGGGTCCAATGCCAGCAGCGGATCGCCGGGAAAGTACATCTGGGTGATCAGCCGGGTGGCGAAGGCCGGGCCGAACAGGCTCAGGTGGATGTGGTTCGGGCGCCAGGCGTTGTGGTGGTTGCGCCACGGATAAGCGCCCGGCTTGATGGTCTGATACCGGTACCGGCCGTCCGCGTCGGTGAACACCCGACCGATGCCACGGAAATTCGGGTCCAACGGAGCGTCGTGGGTGTCCTGCGGATGGTCGTAGCGACCGGCGGCGTTGGCCTGCCAGATCTCGATCATGGCGTGCGGCACCGGCCGGCCGTCCTCGTCGCACACCTGCCCGGCGACGACGATGCGCTCGCCCAGCGCTGAACCGGCAAGGTCGGCCAGCGCCGGGAAGCGGCCGGGGGTGAAAGCGGGACCGCTGGTCTCGGTGACGGTATGTTCCATACGCACCGGCGTGTGCAGCGGGTGGCGCTTGGCGGTGCTGCCGTAGGCCGGGCTGTCCAGCGGCGGCTGCGACCCGGCGGCCGGGCGGCGGTAGGTGGCGTCCATCGGCGGTTCCTTCACGGCCACGGCTTGACGACCGGCCCTGTTTACGGGCGACCTGAGCCAGTGACCAGGGGGACCTCACCATGCCACATTTCGCCACGTCGGTGCTCGACTCGATCCTGTACCGCGACTCCTTCGGCACGCCGGCCATGCGCGCGGTGTTCTCCGACCGCGCCGTCCTGACCCACTACATCGCCATCGAGGTGGCGCTGGCGAGAGCCGAGGCAAGCTGCGGCGTCATCCCCGCCGAGGCTGCCGAACAGATCGCCGCGCGCTGCGATCTCGACGCGCTGGACTTCGACCGGCTGCGGCAGGAAACCGACAACGTCGGCTACCCGATTGCGCCATTGGTGCACCAGCTGGCGGACCAGTGCGGCGAGGCCGGGCGCTACGTCCATTGGGGCGCCACCACCCAGGACATCATGGACACCGCCGTGGTGCTGCAGGTGCGCGACGCGCTGCGCATCGTGGGCGAGGACATCGACGCCGTGCGCGCCATCCTGGCCAACCTGGCGCGCACCCACCGCGACACGCCGATGGCCGGGCGGACGCACCTGCAACAGGCGCTGCCGATCACCTTCGGCTACAAATGCGCGGTGTGGCTGTCGATGTTCGACCGCCACGCCGAACGCCTGGCGCAGCTGCGCCCGCGCGTGCTGGTCGGCCAGTTCGGCGGCGCCGCCGGCACGCTGGCCTCCCTCGGCGACCGCGGCCTGGACGTGCAGGCGGCGCTGATGGCGGAGCTCGACCTGGCGGTGCCGGTCTGCACCTGGCATGTGGCGCGTGACAGCCTGGCCGAGGCGGTGAACTTCCTGGCCCTGCTGGCCGGCTCGCTGGGCAAGGTCGCCTACGACATCACGCTGCTGGCGGCCACCGAGTTCGGCGAGCTGTACGAACCTTTCGTGCCCGGCCGCGGCTCCTCGAGCACGATGCCGCAGAAGCGCAACCCGATCTCGTCCGAGCTGATGCTGGCGGCGTCCAAAGCGGTGCGCCAGCACGCCGGGCTGATGCTGGACGGCATGGTGCAGGACCTGGAACGCGCCACCGGGCCGTGGCACGTCGAATGGATAGCGCTGCCGGAAAGCTTCGTGCTGACCGCGGGCGCCCTGCACCAGGCCAAATTCGCGCTGGGCGGGTTGATCGTCGATGCCGGCAGAATGGGACAGAACCTTTCGCTCAGCCGCGGGTTGATCGTGGCGGAGGCGGTGATGATGGGTCTGGCCCCGCATCTCGGCCGCCAGGACGCCCATGACGTGGTCTACGCGGCGTGCCGCAGGGTCAACGACCACGGCGGCACATTGGCCGAGGCGCTGGCCGCGATACCGGAGGTGACGGCGCATCTGGACACGGCGGCGATCGCGCGGCTGACCGATCCGGCGAACTACCTGGGCATGGCGCCCGAGATGGTGGACCGCGTGCTCGCTTCGGCGGGGCGGTCGGGTTGAGAAGGTGTGAAGCATGAGTTTCAAGGTTCAGGTCGGCCCGCAGCAGATCGCCATCCACCAGGGCCAGGCGGTGCTGCTGACCGCGCCGGACGGCCAGATCGGCTGGCCCAGCGACCACGGGCTGTATTTCCGCGACACCCGCGTCATCAGCAGCTGGACGATCTACGCCAACGGCCAGGGCTGGGACCTGCTGAACGGCGGCGCCACCGCGCCCCACGCCGCCTGCATCCAGCTGACCAACCGCGAGGTGCTGACCGAGGCCGGCGCCATCCCGCCGCGCACCCTGGGGCTGACCGTCAGCCGGCACATCGCCGGCGGCATGCACGAGGACCTCGACATCTCCAACCACGGCCGGACCGCCGTGCGCTTCAACCTGGAGATCGCCGTCCGCGCTGATTTCGCCGACATCTTCGAGGTGAAAAGCAACCGCATCGTCCGCCGCGGCCGCATCACATCCAGCTGGTCGGAGCGCGCCCAGAAGCTGCTGATCGGCTATGAGAACGGCGATTTCCGGCGCCAGGTGGTGATCAACGCGGCGCGCGGCGACGGCCCGCCCGTCATCACCGCCAACGGGCGGCTGAGCTTCGACATCGCACTCGCGCCCGGCCAAGCCTGGCACCGCTGCCTGACCTACGACCTGATCGACGGCAAGACCCGCCTGGCGTCGCCGCGCGCCTGCATCGCCGGCAGCGGCAAGGGTGCCCACGTGCGCTCCAGCCGGCTGTGGGAACGCTCGGTGCTGAAGATACAAACCAGCAACGAGGAGTTCTTCCGCAGCTACAACCAGGGGGTGCAGGACATGGCGGCGCTGCGGCTGCCGCTGCCGGGCACCGACCACATGGTGTTCGTGCCGGCGGCCGGGCTGCCATGGTTCATGGCGCTGTTCGGCCGCGACACGCTGATCGTTTCATTGCAGGCGATGATCGTCTATCCCGAGTTCGCCCGCGGCGCGCTGGACGTGCTGGGCGCCTTGCAGGCCACCGAGCACGACCCGTACCGCGACGCCGAACCCGGCAAGATCCTGCACGAGCTGCGCTACGGGGAGCTGGCGCATTTCAGGCTGATCCCGCACACGCCGTACTACGGCACCGCCGACGCCACGCCGCTGTACCTGGTGGCCCTGCACGCCACCTGGCGCGCGACCGGCGACGCGGCGATGCTGCGCCGGCACCTGCACACCGCGGAAGCCTGCCTGGACTGGATCGACAACCACGGCGACCGCGACGGCTTCCAGGAATACCAGACCCGCTCCACCGCCGGCTACGAGAACATGGGCTGGAAAGACTCCGGCGACGCCGTGGTGTACCCGGACGGCTCGCTGGTGAAAGGCCCGAAGGCGCTGTGCGAACTGCAGGGCTACGTCTACGACGCCTGGCTGCGCATGGCCGAAATCTACGAAGCGCTGGACCGGCCCAATCGGGCGGCCGCCCTGCGCGACAAGGCGCAAACGCTGTATCGGCGCTTCAACGAGGCGTTCTGGGACGAGGCCAGCGGCTTCTACGCTTACGCCCTGGACGGCGAGAAGCGGCAGGTGCTGTCTGTCGCGTCCAATGTCGGGCACTGCCTGTGGTCGGACATCGTGGCACCGGACCGGGCGGCGCGCGTGGTGGCGCGGCTGATAGCGCCGGACATGTGGAGCGGCTGGGGCATCCGCACCCTGTCTGCCAGCCATGCCGCCTTCAACCCGTACAACTACCAGACCGGCGCCGTGTGGCCGCACGACAACGCCATCATCGCATTGGGCTTCCGCCGCTACGGCTTCGGGCACGAGGCCGCCGCACTGGCGCGCGACATCAGCGAGGCCGCCAGCCACTTCCTCAACAACCAGCTACCCGAGCTGTTCGGCGGCCTGCAACGCGACACCGACAACTTCCCGGTGCAATACCTGGGCGCCAACGTGCCGCAGGCCTGGGCGGCGGCCACGCCGTTCATGCTGCTGCAGGCGATGCTCGGGCTGGACCCGGACGCGCCGAACGACCGCCTCTACGTCGACCCCGACCTGCCGGCCTGGCTGCCGGACGTGACCCTGACCGACGCGCCTGGGCCAACGCAAGCTGAACATCCGCTTCTGGCGCGAGAACGGCGCCACCCGGTTCGCCGTGCTGAAAGGGGCGCGGAGCGTGGTGGTGCGCCGCGACGCGGCTTCGGGCATGCTGGCCGGCCATCCCGCCGAGGCGTCCCGCCGGGAGAAGGAAACCGCATCGTAGCCTCCGGACGACGCGCCGCTACACGTGTTCCCTGACCGGCGTCGCGTCGAACCGTCGCTTCACCCACTCGCGTGAGGTCTGGAACGTCACATACAGCATCGGGATCAGGAAGATGCCCAGCGTGCTGGCCGCCAGCATGCCGGCGAAAACAGGCGTGCCCACCGAACGGCGCGACAACGCCGCCGCCCCCGCCGCGGTCACCAGCGGCAACAGCCCGAGGACGAAGGCGATCGAGGTCATCATCACCGCGCGGAACCGTGTCTTCGCGCCGAGCAGGGCGGCTTCGGCGATCGGCAGACCGGCCTCGCGCTGTTCCTTGGCGAACTCCACGATCAGGATGCCGTTCTTGGCGGCCAGGGCGATCAGCACCACCAGGCCGATCTGCCCGTACAGGTCCAGGGCCAGCCCGGCGACCAGCACGCCCCCGAACGACCCTAGAACGCCGACGGAAACGGACAGCAGCACCGGCACCGGGATCACCCAGCTTTCGTACAACGCCACCAGGAACAGGTAGGCGAACAGGATCGCCGCCGCCAGGATCGGGCCGGTCTGGCCGCTGGACTGCACCTCCTGGTAGGCGGTGCCGGACCACTCGAAGTCGTAGCCGGGCGGCAGCACGCGACCGGACAACTCGCTCATCGCCGCCAGCGCCACGCCGGACGACACGCCGGGCGCAGGCGAGCCGTTCACCGTGATCGAACGGTAGTTGTTGTAACGGCTGATGGTCTGCGGGCCGAGCACGATGCGCGCCTCGGCGACCGAACGCAGCGGCACCATGGTGCCGGTCCGGCTGCGCACGAAGATGCGCCACACGTTGGACAAATCCGTACGGTCGAACGCCTCGCCCTGGATGTTGACCTGCCAGGTGCGGCCGAACAGGTTGAAGTCGTTCACATAGATGCCGCCCAGCGTGGCCTGCAAGGCGGTGAAGATGTCCGACACCGCCAGCCCCAGCGCCTGCGCCTTGTCGCGGTCGATGTCCAGGAACACGCTGGGCATGGTCGGGCTGAAGGTGGAGAACACCCGCGCCAGGCGCTTGTCCTGGTTGGCCCCGCCCAGCAGGCCGCCCAATGCCGACGCCATCTCCGCCGGGTCGCGGCCTTCCAGGTTCTGCAGCTGGTACTCGAAGCCGCCGGAGGTCGACAGGCCGATGATCGGCGGCAGGTTGAACGGCAACACCACGGCGGAGCGGATCTGCTGGGCGGCGGCGCCGAACATCCGCCCGATGACCGCCTGCGCCCGGTCGGCGGCGGCGGTGCGGTCGGCGAACGGCTTCAAGCGGACCACCATGAAGGCGGCGTTGCTCTGCGCGCCGCCGTCCAGCAGCGAGAAGCCGACGATCGCCAGCACGTGCTCGACCTGCGGGACGCCCTTCAGCAATCCCTCCACCCGCTGCACCACCTCGCGGGTGCGCCCCACCGAGGCGGCGTCGGGCAGCTGCACGGCCATGAAGAACACGCCCTGGTCCTCCTCCGGCAGGAAGCCGGTCGGCGTCAGCTTCGACACCGTGAAGATGCCGAAGCCGCAGGCCGCCACCAGCGCCAGCCCGAGCACGGACACCCGCAGCAGCCGGCGCACGACGGCGGCGTAGCCGTCGCGCACGCGGTCGATGCCGCGCAGCACAGGACCCATGAAGCCGCGCTTCTTGTCGGTGTGGCGCAGGAACACGCCGCACAGCGCCGGCGACAGGGTGAGCGCGTTGGTCGCCGATATCACCACCGCCACGCTGATGGTCACCGCGAACTGGCGGAACAGCTCGCCGGACACGCCGGGGATGAAGGCGATCGGGACGAACACCGACAGCAGCACCAGCGTGATGCCGATGATCGGCGCGGTGATCTGCGCCATCGCCTTCTTGGTCGCGTCCTTCGGCGACAGGCCGGGTTCCTCCTCCAGCACGCGCTCGACGTTCTCCACCACCACGATGGCGTCGTCGACTACGATGCCGATGGCCAGCACCAGCGCCAGCAGCGACACCGTGTTGGCCGAGTAGCCCAGCAGCAGCAGCACCGCGAAGGTGCCGATCAGGCTGACCGGGACGGCCACGGTCGGGATCAGGGTGGCGCGGAAGTTGCCCAGAAAGACGAACACCACCAGCACCACCAGCGCGAACGCCTCGGCCAGCGTCTTCAGCACCTCGGTGATGGTATCGGACACGAAGGTGGAGCTGTTGTAGAAGACGGTCTTGTGCATGCTGTCGGGAAAGCGCTTCTCCAGCGTATTCAGCACCTGGTCGACGCGCGCCGAGGTCGACACCGCGTTGGCGCCCGGGGCGAGATAGATGCCGATGGCGATGGCCGGGTCGCCGTCCAGCCGGCTTTCGGTGTCCTGCGTCGCCGCCCCCAGCTCCACCCGGGCCACGTCGCGCACCCGCAGCACCGAGCCGTCGGGGTTGGCGCGCACGACGATGTTGCCAAATTCCTCGGCCGAGGTCAGACGCCCCTTGGTCTGCAAATTAAACTGGAACTGGGTGGCGTCGGCGGTCGGCTTGGCGCCGATGCGGCCGATCGCGCCCTGCACGTTCTGGCTCTGGATGGCGGCCACGATGTCGGCCGGCGACATGCCCAGGTTCACCAGCCGGTCGGTGGAGAACCAGACGCGCATCGAGTAGTCCTGGGCGCCGAACACCTGCGCCTGGCCGACGCCGGGGATGCGCGACAGCTGGTCCAGCACGTTGATGGTGACGTAGTTGCTGATGAACAGCGGCGTCAGCTTGCCGCCGTCGCTGTAGAACTGCAGGAACTCCAGGATGGCCGACGACTGCTTGCGCACCGTGACGCCCTGGCGCTGCACCTCCTGCGGCAGGCGGTTCAGCGCGGCCTGGACGCGGTTGTTGACGTTGACGGTGTCGATGTCGGGGTTGGTGCCCAGTGCGAAGCTGACCGTCAGGGTGTAGCTGCCGTCGTTGGCGCTGTTGGATTTCATGTACAGCATCTGGTCGGCGCCGTTGATCTGCGCCTCCAGCGGCTGCGCCACGGTGGCCTCAACCACGGCGGCCGACGCACCCGGGAAGCGCGTCTGCACCTGCACCTGCGGCGGCACGATGTCCGGGAACTGCGCCACCGGGATGCGGGTCAACGCCATCAGCCCGGCCAGCACCGTGATGATGGCGATGACGACGGCCAGGCGCGGCCGGTCGACGAAGACGCCGGACAGCACCGGCCTAGTGGCCTGATGCAAACAGGCGCTTCTGCCCGTTTGCTGAAGCGGCCCACCAAATCAAACCAGTGCCCTGATTCATGCTGAACCTTTTGATCGTGTCATGCCAACGGCCATGAAGAATGACCGATGGCATGAGTCTTTGTTTCGTGCGCCGCCGCCCGCCAACCCGGCGCGACACCAACGGCGCCATCCAATGGAAGGGTCATTGAATGCTGCCGCTAGTATCAGAATACTAGTTCCGCGTCGCGGCCGGAGGCTGGTTCGCCACCTGGGTCGCGGGCGGCTGCGGGATCGGCGTGGGGTTCACCACGACGCCGGGCCGGGCACGCTGCATACCGTCGGCGATGACCACGTCGCCTTCCTGCAGACCGTTCAGGACCACGCCCTCGGTGCCGACCGACTGGCCCAGCACGACGCGGCGCTGCTGGGCCTTCCTGTCGGCGTCGACGACGTAGACATAGGTGCCCTGCTGGTCGGACAGCACGGCGACGCGCGGGATCGACAGCGCCTCGACCGGGGCGACGCCCTCGACGACGACGGTGACGAACTCGCTGTCGAGCAGGTCGCGGTTGCCGGGGTCGTTCAGCTTGGCGCCGCGGCGCAACGGGTTGGCGATGCGCGCGCGCAGGTTGATCGTGTCGGTGCCCGTCGCCACCGACGGGTCGGCATAGTCGAGCTGGCCGAGCGGGCCGTACATGCTGCCGTCCGGCAGGCGCAGGCGCACCTGGATAGCGGCGAACCCGCCGGTGTCGGCGTAGCGGTTGCGCAGGTCGACCGCGGCGCGCACGGACACCGGAAACAAGACGTACATCGGGTCCTGGCTGACGATCACGACCAGCGGGCCGGAGTTGGGCGTGACCACGTTGCCCACGGTCAGAGCGGTGCGACCGATCTTGCCAGACACCGGCGCGCGGATCTCGGTGTAGTCCAGGCTGATCTGGCTGGCGCGCAGCTGCGCCTGGGCCGCCTGGAACTGCGCCGTCAGGCTGGCCTGCTGGGCGCTGGCGTTGTCGACCGCGGACACCAGGCCGGCCGGGCTGTTGATTAGCGACTGCGCCCGGTTCAGGGTGATGGTGGCGTTGCGCAGCAGCGCCTGCGCCTGGGCGACGGCGGCCTGCTTGGACTCGACATCGGATTCAAACGGGCCGCGTTCCAGCCGGTACAGCAGGTCGCCCTTGTTGACCTCCGCGCCCTCGACAAAGGCGCGTTCCTGGATGAAGGCGGTGACGCGGGCAACGATGTCGACCCGGTCGGTGGCCACCACCCGGCCGACGAACTCGGTGCTCTCCACCACCGGGCGCTTGCGGGCGACCGCCGTGCCGACCGCCGGCGGGCCGCCTGGACCGGGCTGCGCGGATGCCGGGGCGGCGTATGACAGCACCGCATACAGGATGGCGAGTGGAACCAGATGAAGCCGACCGCGCATGAAATATCCTCGGCCCCACGACCGGGGCGGATGGCTGGCAGGGGTGCTGCCGCTATGCTGCGATGCGGTATATGGGAACGGCGACTCCGATGTCAGCCACTGGTTACCTTGTTTTCATGCCGGTACCGTTCCACCCTGACAGGAGGGCGTGACATGGAGGCGGATATGGCCGAGTTCGTGACGATCTGCGAGGTGGGGCCGCGCGACGGCCTGCAAATTGCAAAGGGCATCATGCCCACCGCGGTCAAGACGCGCTGGATCGCGGCCATCGCGGCGGCCGGCGTGCCGCAGATCGAGGTCGGCAGCTTCGTGCCGGCAAAGCTGATCCCGCAGATGGCCGACACGCCGGAGATCGTCCGGGCCGCAGTTCTCTTGCCGGATGTTGCGATCCAGGCGCTGACGCCGAACCTGCGCGGCGCCCAGGCGGCGTATGCGGCGGGAGCGCACCGCATCAGCATCCCGGTGTCGGTCAGCGAGGGCCACAGCCGGTCCAACCTGAACCGCTCGCCGGACGAACAGGTGGCCGAGGTCGGGCGCATGGTGGCATGGCTGCGCGCCCAGCCGCGGCCGGTGCAGATCGAGGCGGCGTGCTCGACCGCGTTCGGCTGTTCCATCGACGGCGAGGTTTCCACGGACGCGGTGGTGCGGGTGGCGGTGGGCCTGGCGCGGGCCGGGGCGGACGCGGTCAGCCTGGCCGACACCGTGGGCTACGGCCACCCGGCCCAGATCCGCGCCACCGTGCGGGCGGTGCGCTCCGAAATCGGCGACGTGCTGCAGGCGCTGCACCTGCACGACACCTGCGGCGTCGGCATCGCCAACGCGCTGGCCGGGCTGGAGGAGGGCATCCGCAAGTTCGACGGCGCCCTGGCCGGCCTGGGCGGCTGCCCGTTCGCGCCCGGCGCTTCCGGCAACATCGTCACCGAGGACTTGGTGTTCATGCTGGAAAGCATGGGTTTCGCCACCGGCATCGACCTCGGCCGCCTGTTGGCGTCGCGCGCCATTCTGCACGAGGGGCTGCCCGACGAGGCGCTGCACGGCAACCTGTCCAAGGCCGGCATTCCACGCACCTTCCGCAAGGCGGCCTGATGCCCGACCCGCAAGGCGGCCTGATGGACGCTGTGACGACCGAAGGCCTGCCCCTGCACGGCATCCGCGTCGTCGAGTTCGTACACATGGTGATGGGCCCGACCTGTGGACTGGTGCTGGCCGATCTGGGGGCCGATGTCGTCAAGGTCGAGCCGGCGCCCGACGGCGACAACACGCGCCGGCTGGGCGGCTCCGGCGCCGGCTTCTTCGCCATCTGCAACCGCAACAAGCGCAGCCTGGCGGTGGACGTGAAGACCCCGGCCGGGCACGCGCTGGTGCGCAAGCTGCTGGCGACCGCGGACGTGGTGATCGAGAACTTCCGGCCCGGCGCCATGGACAAGCTGGGCTTCGGTTATTCGGCGCTGTCGGCCGCCAACCCGCGGCTGATCTATTGTTCGTGCAAGGGCTTCCTCGACGGCCCGTACGACCACCGCACGGCGTTGGACGAGGTGGTGCAGATGATGGGCGGGCTGGCCTACATGACTGGGCCGCCCGGCCGCCCGTTGCGCGCCGGCAGCAGCGTCAACGACATCATGGGCGGCATGTTCGGCGCCATCGGCATCCTCGCCGCGCTGAACCAGCGCCACGCCACCGGCCGCGGGCGCCTGGTGCAGTCCGCCCTGTTCGAGAACAACGCCGTGCTGGTGGCGCAGCACATGGCCCAGTACGCGGTGACCGGCGAGGAAGCCCGCCCGATGCCGGACCGCCGCGCCGCCTGGCCGATCTACGACATCTTCGACGTGGCCGACGGCCAGGTGTTCGTCGGCGTGGTCACCGACACCCAGTGGAAGGTGTTCTGCGCCGCCTTCGACGCGCGCGCGCTCGCCGCCGACCCGCGCCTGACCAACCAGCCCGACCGGCTGGCCGCCAGGCCGTGGACGGTGCCGCTGGTGGCCGACATCTTCCGCCCGTACGCGCGCCAGGCGCTGATGGACAAATGCGAGGCGCTGGGCCTGCCCTTCGCCCCGATCGCGCGGCCGGTCGACCTGTTCGACGACCCGCACCTGAACGCCTCGGGCGGGCTGGTGCCGACCACCCTGCCCGACGGCACCCGCACCAAGCTGCCGGCGCTGCCGATCTCGCTGGACGGCGCCCGCTTGCCCAAGCGCCGCGACCCGCCGGCGCCCGGGCAGCACGACGACGAGATCGCCCGCGAGCTGGGGCTGGACGATGCCGCCATCGCGGCGTTGCGAACGGAGGGCGTGATCGTATGACCGACCTTTCACGACGCGCGGCGGAGGCCGAGGCAACGCGCATCGCAGGCTTCGCGCAGGGTGTGGTCGGCCTGGCCGCGCCGACGCGGGAGAACATCGTCGCGGACGTGGCGCGCGCCGCCTACGATCGGGCGATGCTGGCAGGGTGACCTCGATGCGTCGCGCTCAACCGGCTTAGCTGGTCAGCAGGCAAGGATACGCAATAGTTTTTTATATTGTTTATGTGCTGATCCGGAGCGCATCAGGTTGCAACCTCCGATGTCAAAGTACCGTTTGTCGCCATGTGCAGGACAAGCACAGAATTCGTTGGCACAGGTGATGGATATGGCTGGACAAGAACTCAAGATGTTGGTCGCACAGGGTATGCAGGCCTTGAAGGCAGGCAGCGAAGTGGCAAAGATGGCCACGGCCGAAATTCAGGGCGACGCGAGCCACCCCGAGCTGATCGCCGCCCTGGAGGCGGGCCACGCGACCAGCGAGCAGTGGTCGCGGCGCATCGACAAGGCGTTGCAGGAAACGGGCGGCGCCGAGGACACCGGCAACCCGATCCTCGAAGCCCACTACCAGGTCAGCCAGATGATCCGCCAGAAGGCGCCGGACGCCATGAGCCGCGACCTCGGCATCATCGCGGCGGGCCACCTTGCGTTGCACTACTGGATAGCCGCATTCGGCACGCTGGGCAACTATGCGGCGAAGGTGGGCCTGCAGGACACCGCGCAGAGCATGCGGATGTCGCTCGACGAGGCGAAGCAGGCAGACCAGCAGCTCACGGCCCTTGCGGAAAAGATGCTGGGATAGGACGACACACAACCGTCTTGAGCATGAACCTGTGCACAGGACGGAGATCGACGCCGCATGACGCCTGAGCAACTCGCCGCCCGGCACCCGCGGCTATACCATGTGACCACGCCAGGAGCCTGGAACACGATTTCCAGGCTGGGCCTCCTGTCGGCGTCCGCCCTGCTGGACCTTTTCAGGCTGGACGCGGACCGGCGGGCCGAACTGACGGCGAGACGTCGTCCCCGCGAGGTCCGCATCGAGCATCCGCTGCATGGCACGGCAGTTCTGAACGACAACCTGCCGCTCAGCGAACGCGCGCTCGCATCCTGCCTCGACGACGGGCTGACGCCGCAGGATTGGCTCGGCCTGCTGAACGGGCGCGTGTTCTTCTGGGCCGATCCGCAAGGCCTCGACCGTCTCATGGGCGCGAGGATGAACCGCAACCGGCCGCGCGAGGTGCTCGTGTTCGACACGCTCGGCCTGGCGCGTGCCCACGCCGAGAACATCGAGATCAGCCCGATCAACTCCGGCTCGACCATCCGCAGGCCGGCCCGCCGCGGTCGGGCGACCTTCACGCCGCTGCTGGCGAAAAGCTACGCGGACTGGCAGCGGCAGCGCGGCCGGCAGGACCGGATTCTGGAGGTGACCGTTCGCGGCGGCGTCGCGGACATCGCGCGTTACCTCGTTGAAGTCCGCACGACCGCCTGCGCCCCGCTCATTTCGGCCGCCAGTTCTCCGCCCCCTGGGTGAACGCCTGGCCCGTTCCGCTCGGCTCGAACCCCGCCAGCCACTTCGGCAGCGCCTGCGGGATGGCGTTGAAATACAGCGGCAGGGCCGGCAGCAACTCGGCGTAACGGCGCTGCATGCGCGACCAGATCACCTTCTGCTTCGCCGCATCCAGCTCACCCTCGGCGGCGAGGATGTCGGCGTCCATCGCCGGGTCGTTCAGCGCCACGAAGTTGGCGCCGCCGAAGTTGTTGGCGGCCGTCGGGATCTGGTCGGAGAACAGGGTGCGGCGCGGCCCCTCGGTAACGGCGCTGGTCCAGCTGTAGATGACCAACCCGGAAAAGGCGCGGTTCTTGGTGGTCTGGCCAAACAGCGTGCGCGACGGCTCGTTCTTCAGCGTCGTTTCCACGCAGATCGTCTTCCACTGGCTTTGCATCACCTGCTGGATCAACTCGATCACCTTGAAGCCCGAGGCGGCGAGGTAGTCCAGGCTCAGCTTCTGGCCGGCGGCGTTGCGGCAGATGCCGTCCGCGCCGGGCTTCCAGCCGGCCTCGGCCAGCAACGCGCGGGCGGCGGCCGGGTCGTACGGCACCGGGGTCAGGCCCGGGTCGTTGTTCGGGTCCAGCGGGCTGACGAAGGCGTTGGCGATCGGCGTGCGGCCCTCGAAAAGCCGCTCGATCATGGTCTTGCGGTCGATGCCCAGCAGCAGCGCGCGGCGCACGCGGATATCGGCCAGGATCGGGTTGTCGCGGTTCATGTCGATGTGCTGGTAGGTCAGGCTGGGCGTGAAGCTGTAGGCGAAGGCGTCGGGCTTCTGCTTTCGCAGCGCCAGCGCCTGGTCCAAGGTCAGGTTGTTGGCGATGTCGATGTCGCCGGACAGCAGGTTGGCCTGCAAGGCGGCCGTGTCGGCGATCAGCCGCAGCACGATGCGCTTGAACCCCGGCTTCGGGCCGGGCCAGTGCGGGTTCGGCTCCATCACGATCTGCGCGCCGGACTGGTAGCCGGTGATGACGAACGGCCCGTTCCACAAACCGGGCGTCAGCGGCGCGCGGTTGTAGGTGGTGTTCTTGATGTATTCGGCCGCCCCAAGGCCCTGGGCGTAGGCCGGCGCCTCGATATGCGCCGGCAGGATGTGGTCCCACTGGTTGTAGTTCACCATCACCTTGTCCAGGTGGAACACCACGGTCTTGTCGTCGACCACGTCCAGACGGCTGAAGCGGTTCCACGGCAGGCCGTTGCTGAAGCCCGACAACGGGTCGCGGCCGATCTTCCAGGTGAACTCCACATCCTTCGCCGTCACCGGCACGCCGTCGCCCCACTTCAGGTCGGGGCGGATCTTCATGGTCACGTCCATGCCGCGCCCGCCACCGGGCAGGTCGACTATCTTCGCCTGGCCGTTCTCGATGGTGGGCAGTTCGGCGCAGACCAGGCAGCGCAGCGCGGTCTTGTCGAAGGCGGACACCTGGCGCAGCACGTAGCCCAACACGTAGCTCTTGATCAGCAGCGGATCGAGGCTGGGATGCAGGCTGGACGGGAACTCGGCGATGCCGATCGTCAGCGTGTCGCGTTCCTCCGCCCGGGCGGGAGCGTGCAGGGCGAGAACAAGCGACAAGACAAGGCAAAAGCGGATCATTCTCAGGCCCCCGGCATGGTACGATGCATCATTCCGCAGCGCGCCGGCCGACGGGTCAAGCGGTTTTAAGCGACCTTGCGAGCGCCGGCGCCAGCAGCATTCCCGCCCCGGCCATCGCCGCCATCATCAGGAACACCAGCCCGCTGCCGTCATACAGCCAGCCGGCGGCCCACATCATCACCCCGGTCGGCACCGCCGAGCCGAAGGTGGCGTGCAGCGCCTGGGCGGTGCCGCTGCGCTCCGGCGGCACCACGCGGGCCAGGGTCAGCATCGATGCGAGATGCGTCATGCCGTAGGTGGCGGCGTGCAGCACCTGCACCAGCAGCAGCGCCGGCAGGTCGGCGGTCAGCGCGGTGACGGTCCAGCGCAGCAGCCCCGCCCCGCCGGCCAGCCCAATCAGCCAGGCCGGACCGAGGGCGGTACCGATGCGCCGGCCCCAGACGAACAGCAGCACCTCCGCCAGCACGCCCTCGGACCACAGCAGCCCGATCATGCCGTCGCCGATGCCGTGGGCGCGCCAATGCAGGGTGCCGAGGCCGTAGATCGCGGCGTGCGAGCCCTGCACCAGGGCGCTGGCGGCGACGATCAGCAGGAACGGCCGGTGCGTCAGCAGCCGCAGCCCGCCGTCGGTGCGGGTGGCGCCGCGGATGCCGGCCGCCTCGGGCATGATCGCCGTCAACGCCGTGGCGGCGCCGAAGCCCAGCGCCAGCGCGATTGGCACGATGCGGGCGCCGAACGCCGCCACCAGCCAGCCGGCCACAGCCGTCGTCGCCATGAACGCCGCCGAGCCGACCGCGCGCACCCGTCCGTAGTCAAGCCGGCCTTCCCGCATCAGCGCGATCGACAACCCGTCAGCCAGCGGCATCAGCGCGGACGCGGTGGCGCCGTGCGCCAGCGCCACCAGCAGCAGCGGCACATAGCCGACGGCCGGCAGGTAGGCCAGCGAGGCCGCGGTCGCCAGCACGCCGGACACCGCCATCACCAGCCGGCGCCGCCCGGTGCGGTCGGCCAGCCACCCCCAGGCCGGCATGGCGAACAGGCGGGCGAAGGTGGCCAGGCCCAGCACCTCGCCGATGTCGCGCGGGGACAGGCCCGCCTCGGTCAGCCACAGCGGCAGGAAGGCGGTGGACACCCCGGTCGCCATGAAGATCGCCGCCATGAAGGCGGCGATCGGGGCGCCGGGCGGCAGCATCTGTGGTCTAGGGCTTGTTGAGGATCAGGGGGTTTTCTCGGCTACGGCGTTTGTGGTTCAAGCTCCGGAGGAGTTTGCCATGGACCGGTTCAGCCTGACAGACGCGCAATGGAAGAAGATGCAGCCT
>JAABUT010001346.1_pt1 | contig 28654 bp, 19 predicted proteins | sample 5559281 | NCBI WGS metagenome assembly JAABUT01 (sample SAMN10711880, study PRJNA513359) | rock metagenome | isolation source: Antarctica rocks | place: Antarctica: Victoria Land, Ricker Hills nord | collected 2016-01-04
TTCCCGCTGGACTCGACGGGCGGCTCGACGGGTGGCTCGACGCCGCCGGTCATCGCGAACAGCACCATCGAGGCGTTGACCCGGACGGTGCCCGGTGTGCGCGGCGGCCGCGCCTGGTCGTGCAGGCTTAGTGAGGCCGACTGGACGTCATGCAACGCGCGCGTCCAGGCGCCGGGGTCGACCCAGAGCTCCGCGTCGGTGAGGTGGGAGAGTCGGGCGGTGTCGCGCTGCAGGTCGCGGCGGACCAGCTCGCCGGCGAGCGCCCGGACCACCGCATGGGCGAGCGCGGCCTGACCGGTGCGGTCGGGACCGGCGCGACCGGTCGGGTCGACGGCGCTTCCCTCGGCCGGTGGGGCTGCGTCGGCAGGCACGTGCCGGTAGCGCCGCGCGCGGCCGCCGCGGACGGCCACCTCGCCCGCGTCCCCCAGCATCCCGGCGGCGGCGAGCCTGCGCAGGTGGTAGCTGGCGTTGGCTTGCGTCGTACCCAGCTCCCGAGCCACCTCGGCGGCGCTGAGCTCCGCCCCGGTCAGCAGCGACAGCATCCGCAATCGCAGCGGGTGGGCCAGCGCCCGCATCTCGGCGCGCCGTACCGCCTCGTCGGTCACAACGACGAGGCTGACACCCAAACAACTCTTTGGTCAACCAGCAGGAGCCGGCTGGTCGCATCGATCACCTTCCAGCGGTAACGCAGTCTTGCTAACGTTGTGTTTCCGTGGCTACCATGCCAGGGATTCCATCGATACCGCGGAGAGGCTCGATCATGATCATCGTCACCGGGGCAACCGGCGCACTCAACGGCGCGACCGTCGACCACCTGCTGGAACGCGTTCCCGCCACCGAGATCGTCGTCGCGGTCCGCGACACCGCCAAGGCCCAACGCTTCGCCGATCGCGGCGTGACCGTGAGGCACGGGGACTACGCCGACCCCGACTCCCTGCCGGACGCGTTCAAGGGTGCCGACCAGCTGCTTCTCGTGTCCTCCAGCGACCCGGCTGCCGACGCGGTGAGCCTGCACCGCGCCGCGATCGACGCGGCCGTCACCGCAGGAGTCGGCCGCATCCTCTACACCAGCCACCAGGGAGCGGCGCCCGACACCCCCTTCGGCCCGGGGCGCGACCACGCCGAGACCGAGCGGCTGCTCGCGGAATCCGGCATCGCCTGGACATCGCTGCGCAACGGCTTCTACGCGCACAGCCTCAACTGGCTGACGGGCCCGTGGCGCGAGACCGGCGTCATCACCGTGCCCGCCGACGGGCCCGTGTCATGGACGGCCCGCGAGGACGCCGCCGAGGCCGCGGCGATCGTCCTCGCCTCAGACGGGGCCCATGAGGGCCCGACGACGCTCACCGCGAACGCCGCACCGACCTTCGACGAGATCGCCCAGGTCGCGTCCGAGCTGACCGGGCGAACGATCGAGCTGGCAGTGATGGATCAGGACGGTTGGGTCGCCGCACAGATCGCCGCTGGACGGCCGGAGTCCATGGCTCGGTTCACCCTCGGCATGTACCAAGCAGCCCACGAGGGCTTCTTCGCCGGAGTCGATCCGCTGCTCGGCACCCTCCTCGATCGGGAACCGCGGACCGTGCGCGACGTACTCGCGCAGCCGACGGCCCACTGAACGCACCGCATGGTCCCGGAGGCGGATCAACCCGTTGGGAGGCAGCCGGGCCTCAGACCGGGCGGGGCTCGCCGTCCATCGGGGGCAGCTCGCCACCCGCGCACACCGTCGCGACGTCGGCGGCGAAGGCGTCGACCTCCTCGGCGGTGGTGTCCCACGAGCACATCCAGCGGACCTCGCCGGTCGTCTCGTTCCAGGTGTAGAAGCGCCACCGCTCGCGCAGCCGGTCCGCGGCCCCGGGCGGCAGGACCGCGAACACGCCGTTCGCCTGTACCTGCTGGGTGATCCGCACCCCGTCGACCCCGCCGACGGCGTCCGCCAGCCGGGCGGCCATCGTGTTGGAGTGCGTCGCCAGCCGCCGCCACAGGTCGCCCTCCAGCAGTGCGACGAACTGCGCGGCCAGGAAGCGGTGCTTGCTGGCCAGCTGCAGCAGCTGCTTGCGGACGAACGGGGCCGGCGGCGCGGTGGCCGGGTCGAGGAAGACCGCCGCCTCACCGAACATCAGGCCGTTCTTCGTGCCGCCGAAGCTGACCGCGCTCGCGCCCACCCCGGCCGCGAGGTCGCCCAGCCCGACGTCGAGGGCGGCGGCGGCGTTGGCCAGCCGGGCGCCGTCGATATGGAACAGCAGCCCGGACGCGGCGCAGAACTCACCGAGCACCTTGAGCTCGTCGACCTCGTACCTGGTCCCCAGCTCCGTGGACTGGGTGACGGTGACGACCCGTGGCTGCGCGGCGTGCACGTTGCCGATGCTCGGCAGCCAGCGCGCGACACCGTCCGGGGTGAGCTTGCCGTCCGCGGTCGGGCAGGTCAGCATCTTCAGCCCGCCGACGATCTCCGGGCCGCCGCCCTCGTCGGTGTTCACGTGGGCGGTGTCGGCGCAGACGACCGCCTCCCACGGCTTGCACAGCGTCCGCAGGCACAACACGTTGGCCCCGCTGCCGTTGAACACCAGCAGCGGTGTGGCGTCGGCGCCGAACTGCTGGCGCAGCAGCGCGTCGGCCTTCGCCGTCACCGGGTCGTCGCCGTAGCTGACGGCGTGCCCGTCGTTGGCTGCGGCCATCGCCGCCAGCACGTCGGGGTGCACGGCGGCGTAGTTGTCCGAGGCGAATCCCTTCACAGGCGGGGAGCCTACGGACGTCTGTGCCGCCCCAGGTCCTGAGGGCGCCTCAGCCGGCGGAGGTCGCGAGGGCGAACACCCCGTACCCGAACCCGTCCGCGAGCACGGACCCGTCCCGGACGGTCACCCCGCTGACCTCCAGGCCCTCGCCCACCCGCGGGCCTCCGCCGACCTGGGACCCGTCGCCCACCCGCAGGCCGGCCAGGTCCAGCCGCGCCGGCTCCCGCCGCGGGTTGACCACCACCAGATGGCTCCCGCCGCGGATGTAGACGAACGGGTAGCCGGTCCCGAGGACCTCTGTCGTGGCGCGGGCGCCGAGCGCCGGGGTGGAGCGGCGCAACGCGATCAACCGCCGGACCAGCTGCAGGGTCGATTCCGGATCGGCCCGCTGGGTGGCGACGTCGGGGCGGTCCGGGGCTGGGTCGACGGGCAGGTACAGCCGGTCCGCCGGCGCGGTGGAGAAGCCGGCGTTGGCCGAGGTGTCCCACTGCATCGGCGTCCGGGCGCCGGACCGGTTGTACGTCGGCTCGTAGACGCTGCCCTCGACGTCCGGCAGCCCCGGCTGGTAGCGGACGCCGATCTCGTCGCCGGCAAAGATCGACGGCACGGTTCCCCACGTCAGCAGGAATGTCCACGCGGCACCCAGCTGCTGCTGCGTCCGGGATCCGCAGGCCAGTCGGGAGAAGTCGTGGTCGGAGCTGGCCAGCAGCACCGGCCGCGCGGCCCCCCACCGCTGGCGGTGGCGGGTCCAGGCATCGACGAACGGCCGCGCGGAACCCAGCCCCGCCTCGTCGAAGTAGCAGCCACCGGCCGGCGCGGCGTGCGCCGACTGGGTTCCCGCGCCGCCGTTGTCGAACAGCGACGCGTGTTCGTCGAAGATCACCAGCCAGAAGTCCGCGTCGAACCCGGTCGAGCGCGGAATGCCCTGTTCGTCGGCGGGGGCCGGCTCGGAGCCCTCGGGAACGAGCACCGCTTCCGGGTAGGTGTCGCGCAACCAGGAGCGCAGCTCTCGCCACAGAGCGGTGGTCTCGACATACCCGGGGTCGTCCTTGACGAGCGAGAAGGCCATGTCGACGCGGAACCCGGCGATCCCGACGTCGCACCAGCGAGCCATCACCCGGCGCAGCGCCGCTCGGTTCGCCAGCGGGCCGGGGGCGTCGACGGGCTGCCGCCAGGGTTCGGCCGGGTCCGTCCGGGCGTAGCCGAAGTTCAGCGCCGGCTGGGTGTCGTAGAAGTTGCGCAGGTAGTACCCGGGCCGGGTCCCGGGCGAGGGGACGAACCCGGGGCCGGGCCGGGCGGACCAGACGTAGCGGTCGTCGCCCGGGTCCGCCGCGGACGCCCGGAACCAGGCGTGGTCGCTGCTGGTGTGCCCGGCCACGAGGTCCAGTAGCACCCGGATGCCGCGCTCGCGGGCGGCGTCCACGAAGGCGACCAGGTCCGCGTCGGTCCCGTACCGGGGCGCAACGTGGTCGTAGTCGGCGACGTCGTAGCCGGCGTCCCGGAACGGTGAGGCGAAACACGGGTTGAACCACACGGTGTCGACACCGAGCCAGGCCAGGTGGTCCAGGTGGGCGAGCGCTCCGGGGAAGTCACCGACCCCGTCGCCGTCGGAGTCGGCGAACGACTGCGGGTAGATCTCGTACACCACGGCGTCGGTCAGCCAGTCGGCTCCTGGGGTCGTCACGGCGGCGAAGTCTGGCAGCACCGGTACCGATGCCCCGCCTACCCCGTCTGCCGGTGGCGCGTCGGACCACCGGTGGGTGATGACGTTGATCGTTGACAACGGCGCCCGGGCTGGGTAACTTCACCGCTCGTAATCAGTTGATCACTTTCTGCGCGACCAGCTCGCCTCGCGCTCGGTTCCTCCAGGGCTCGACGCGTCAACCGGCAAAGGCGTGACCGCATGAGCAGACCGACCGACCGAGCCGACCGTCCACGTGGCGGGGCGGGGGTTCCCGCCGCCCGGCGCATGCGCCACACGGCCGTCCTGGTGCTGGTGGTGCTGGCCGGTGCGATCGGCATCACCGGCCTGAGCCCGGCACGGACCGCGCAGGCAGCCAACGTCACCCTCGACCAGTGCAACAACCAGGGTCCCGGCCCGGGCGGCGCGACCACGGTGCTCGAATGCGCGGTCACGGTGGTCAACACGATCGACGGGAACACCCGCGGCTCGGTGGTGACGGTGACCCGGAACTGTGCGCTCGACCCGTGCCCTCCCGGTAACGGGACCTTCCGGACCACGTCCACGGACATCGTCACCACGGTCAACCAGTGCAACGGCTCCAGCAATGACGCCGCCCACCCGGTCAGGTGCACGGTCAACATCACCAACAACGTCAGTGCGGACACCCCCGGCGCGCAACCGGTCACCGACGCGACCGTCAACCAGTGCGTCGGGTCCGGGACGGGCGGTGGCGGCGCGGTGAACTGCACCCCGTTCCCGGCGACGACGACCGGCGCCACGGTCACCCAGTGCAACGGCTCGGGCAACGGCGGCGGCGGAGCGGTGAACTGCACCGTCGCGGCGGGGTCGCGGGTGAGTCCGGCGATCCCGATCCGGGTCAACCAGTGCAACGGGACCGGCAACCCCGGCGGCAGCTTCGTGACCTGCCGGACGTCGATCACCACGAACATCACGGCGGCGGCGACGGCGAGCCCCAGTCCCACCGCAACCCCCCCGGCCAGCCCGACCGCCAGCCCCACCGCAACCCCGAGCCCGACCGCCAGTCCGAGCCCGACCGCCGGTCCCAGCTCCACCGTCACGCCCAGCCCGACCCGGCCGGCGTCGCCCTCGCCGACCGGCTCCCGGTCGCCACTGCCGACGCGCAGCTCGACGGCCGTCCCGTTGCCGTCGGCCACCGACCGACGCACGCCCCGGTCCACCGGCAGTCCCACCGCTCCCGGTGGCGGTTCCGGTGGCGGTTCCGCTAACGGGAACGGCTCGACCAACGGCTCCACCAACGCTTCCGGGGACCGCGCGGGGTCCAACGCCGGGACGGGTTCGGGCGCCAACGGCGCGGCGGGTCGGTCGCGGGGGCAGCGGATGCCCGCCGGCGGTGTCCAGGCCGGCGCCGGCTCGACCTCGGCGGTGCAGCACCTCGGCCTGTTGGGATCGGGGATCGCTCTGCTGGTCGCCGCATCGGTCATCGCCGGAGTGCGCTGGCGGACGGCCCGCAGCAGCTGAGCCTCGCCGGGTGCGTCCAGCGGGGCGAACAGGCGACAACCGCCTGACCGGCCCGACCTGCTGATCCAGTGGTCGGAAACGCAGACGTAACACATTCGCCTTGCAATCGGTCAATCCCAGGGCAATCGTCTGCCCAGCCAGTTGGGGCGGCCCCACGGACGACCGTGGCCACCAGACCCCCTGGGGGAGGACGTGACCATGGTTGCTGCGGCTACCCGGGAGGGGACGGTCCCCTATGCCGGTGGACAGACCTGGTACCGGGTGACGGGTGATCTCGCCGCCGGCCCCGACGCCGGTCCGACGCCGCTGGTCGTCCTGCACGGCGGCCCGGGCGTCCCACACGACTACACGTTGGCGATCGCCGACCTGGCGGTGCGTACGGGCCGGCCGGTGGTGCACTACGACCAGTTCGGCTGCGGCCGGTCCACCCACGCCCCGGATGCACCGGCCGACCGGTGGACCGTCCGGTTCTTCCTCGACGAACTGGCGAACCTGCTGCAGGCACTGGGCATCGCCGACCGCCATGCCGTCCTCGGGCAGTCCTGGGGCGGGATGCTCGCCGCGGAGTACGCCGTCCAGCGCCCACACGGGCTGCAGGCACTGGTGATCGCCAACTCCCCGGCGTCGATGCGGACCTGGGTGCAGGAGGCGAACCGGCTCCGCGCGGACCTGCCTCCCGGGGTCGACGACACGCTGACCCGGCACGAGCAGGCCGGCACCACGGACAGCGCGGAGTACCTGCAGGCCGAGAAGGTCTTCTACGACCGGCACGTCTGCCGGGTCGTGCCCAACCCGCCAGAGGTGACCGCCAGTTTCGACCTGCTCGCGCAGGACCCGACCGTCTACCACTCGATGAACGGGCCGAGTGAATTCCACGTCGTCGGAAGCCTGGCCGACTGGACCGTCGCCGACCGCGTGTCCGCCGTCGCGGTGCCGACCCTGGTGATCTCCGGGGTGTACGACGAGGCCACTCCGCTGTGCGTCAAGCCCTACCTCGACGCGATCCCGGACGTGCGCTGGGAGCTGTTCGAACGGTCCAGCCACCTGCCGCATGTCGAGGAACCCGAGCGATACCTGGAGATTCTCGACGACTTTTTCACGGCTTCCTCAGAGAACGGATCGCGATGACCTCCCCACGCGCCACCCCGCTCCGCACCGCGCTGCGCTCGACGTCACCAGCCAGGGCCAGATAATCGACCTGCTGCGCCGACTACGCGCCGAGCACGGCTCGTCGGTCGTCCTGATCACCCACGACATGGGCGTGGTGTGGCCGCAGGAGGAGCACCCGTAGACCGAAGCACTGCTCTCCGCAATTCCGCGGATGGAGGGCGACGACGCCGGCCGCGAGCGGATCGTGCTGCGCGGTGACGTGCCCAGCCCGATCGACAAGCCGAGCGGGTGCACGTTCACACCCGCTGTTCGTGGGCCCGGGACCGGTGCGTCACCGAGAAACCACTGTTGCGGCTGGTGGCGGGGAGGTCGGTCGCCTGCCACTTCCCGCGCACCGACACCGACCCGGTGGCCGTCACCCACCCGGCGGACCTTCTCGGCCCTGGGCCGTCCCCAATCGTTCCCGCGCGCTCGTCCGCGACCAGCTGACCACAGGTCGACTGGCGGGGTGACAGGCCACTGTGTTGGCGGGTCCACGTCGGACCCACCCGCGCTCGCCTCCGGTTGATACGGACCTGCCCCCCGCGCGGTCTACCGGCGGATACCGCGGCCCGTCGGTGCCTCCCTAACGTCATCGCCAGGTGACGGGAGAATTGAACCGGACACCGAGGGCACCGACGCCAGGCCGAATGGCCCCCGCGGCGGCGGGTTGACAGTCCGAACAGTCGACACGAGCACCCGAGTACCGAGGAGTCGTTGTGCCCCGAGGCCAGATCGTCTTCGTGTTCCCCGGTCAGGGGAGTCACACCCGAGGGCTGACCGGACGAACCTTTGGGCCGCCCGGTGCCCAAGAGGACTTCGACACGATCGCCCGAGCCGTTGACGAAGAGCTCGGCCTCGACCTCGGGCCGGTGCTCACCGACCCCGCGGTCGACGACATCGAGGCCCTGAGCACCGCGTCGCCCGCGGTTCTGCAGGTGCTGATGTTCGCGAACGCAGTCCGGAGTGCGCGGACCGCACAGGCCTTCGGCATCCGGGCCGACGTGCTCGTGGGTCACAGCTTCGGAGAGATTGCGGCTCTCACCGCCGCTGGTTGGCTGTCCCTGGCGGACGGGACCCGCGTCGTCTGTCGACGGGTCCGCGCGCTGGACCGGCTCGCGGGCGACCACGGCGCGATGGTCGCCCTCACCGCATCGGAGGCGCGGGCGAGATCCCTTCTCGGTGCCGTCGACAGTCCGTCACTCGCGGTTGCCGGAACGAACACCGACACACAGCACGTGGTCTCGGGCTCGACCGCCGACATCGCGACCCTTCTGTCGGTGGCATCGGCCGTGGGGGTCCGGGCGGCAGCCCTCCGGTCACCATTCGCCTTCCACAACCCCCTGCTGAGTGAGGTCGCAGACGACTTCGCCGGGAGCCTGGTGGGGATCCGATGGACGCCGACCGCAGCGCCGGTCCTGTCACCGATCACCGGTCGGGCCTACGGCCCAGGCGACTACCTCCCGGCAACCCTGGCCAGCCACCTGGTCCAGCCGTTCGACTTCGCGACGACCATCCGGTCCTGTTTCGACGGGGGAGCCACGACCTTCATCGAATGCGGTGGGAAAGCTGTGCTCACCACGTTGATCGGCACGATCCTCCGCGACGAACGAGGTTGGCTAGCCCTGTCCACCGACACCTCAACGGCATCGGGACGGGACGTCGTCGAGCTCGCCCGTGAGATCAATGGTCTCGATGGCGGCCAGCACGTCCTTCGGGACGCGCTGCACGTCTCCGTTGCCCCCGACTCACCCGCCCCGGCATTCGACCGCTTCTGGGACGTCGTGGGAACCGAGCTGATCCACCACCTGAGCGAGTCGTTCGTGCAGTTCCAGGCAGGGGACCCGAACACGTCGGTCACCGTCCGCCCACCGGACAGGGCGGTGCCGACGGGCCAACCGCCCGCGGCCGGCCTCGGGGTTCCGGACGCGACGACCACCGCCACCGCCACCGCCACCGCGCCCGCGTCCTGGTCGCGCGAGGAGGTCATCACCGCCCTTGCGGCCCTCTACGGCGAGGCGCTCGAGTACCCCCCCGAGGTCTTCACACCCGACGTCAGCCTGGAAGCCGACCTCGGCGTCGACTCGGTGAAGCAAACCGACCTGCTGAGCCGCGTCGCCACCGCCTTCAGCCTCCCCACCCGTCCCGAGACATTCGCCGTCGCCGACTTCCCCACCTTCGGTGACGTCGTCGACCTCGTCCTGACCGCCGAGGCGACCGTGGACGACCCCGACGCCCGGGGGGCTGGTTCGCGCGAGCCCGAGGACGCCACGACCACCGCGCCCGCGTCCTGGTCGCGCGAGGAGGTCATCACCGCCCTTGCGGCCCTCTACGGCGAGGCGCTCGAGTACCCCCCCGAGGTCTTCACACCCGACGTCAGCCTGGAAGCCGACCTCGGCGTCGACTCGGTGAAGCAAAGCGACCTGCTGAGCCGCGTCGCCACCGCCTTCAGCCTCCCCACCCGTCCCGAGACATTCGCCGTCGCCGACTTCCCCACCTTCGGTGACGTCGTCGACCTCGTCCTGACCGCCGAGGCGACCGCGCAGTCGCCTGCCGAGGAGAACGGCGCACTCGTCGGTGGGAACATCCGATGACGAGCCGCGACCGAGACCTGTTGGACCGGGTCGTCCTGGTCACCGGTGGAGCGCGTGGAGTCGGTGCTGCGATCAGCCGCCACCTCGCCCACCGGGGTGCGCACGTGGTCGTCAACTGCTTTCACTCCCTCGACGCCGGTCGCGCCCTGGTCGCGGAGCTCGTCGCCAGCGGCGGGTCCGCCGAATGTGTCCGCGCCTCGGTCGGGCGTCCGGAGCAGGTCGAGGCGATGTTCGCGGGGATCGCGCGAGCGCACGAGCGCCTCGACGTACTCGTCAACAACGCCGCGATGGGGACCTTCGCAACCGCGACCGAGACCACCGCCGCCCAGCTGGACCGGGCGTTCGAGATCAACGTCAAGGGTGCCCTGAGCTGCGCGCAGGCCGCCCACCCGCTTCTCGTGGCGGCCGGCGGTGGCGCGATCGTGAACCTGTCGTCGGTGGGGTCGAACCTGACCGTTGGCAGTTACCTCGGTATTGGGACCACCAAAGCGGCGTTGGAGTCGATGACCCGGTACCTCGCGGTCGAGTGGGCGAAGGACGCCATCCGGGTGAACACCGCCTCGGGTGGACTGATCGAGGGCGACGTCGCCGGCCGGTTCCCCGACGCCGAGGGCATGGCGGACGTCGTCCGCCAGGCGACGCCGCTCGGATCGCTGGGGACCGCCGACGACCTGGCGGACCTCGTCGGCTTCCTTGCCTCGAACGCCTCACGGTGGATCACCGGACAGACGATCGTCGCTGACGGTGGGCTCTCGCTCGGTGGAGCGCTGCTCACACCGCCATCCCGTTGGAAGACCCGTGGCGTCGACACGACCGTCGCGCGACCCGCAACGGTCCCGGCCGTCGGCATCGGAATACTTGGATCGACACCGGCGGCCACCGTTCCGGTACCGGAGACCCGGCTCGAGCTCCGGGACCGGCCGGCCGCCCCGGACAACGTCGACGAAACGGCGATCGCCATCGTGGGCATGGGCATCGTGGTCCCGGGCGCGAGCGACCCGACGGCCTTCTGGGACGTGCTGCGCGAGGGTCCGGACCTGATCCGCCCGGACCGGCGGGACCGGTTCCGGTCAGAGTTCTTCTTCTCCCCCGACCTCGCGGCCGAGGACAAGACCTACCAAGTCGCGTCCGGCTACGTCGACGACTACCGGCCCGGAGCAGAGCTGTCGGCGGAGCTCGGCCCGGACCGCCGGACGACCGACTACCCGACCCAGTGGTTCCGCCACGCCGTCCGCGAAGCCACCCGCGGCGTCCGCGTCGCCGGGAGAGTCGCATGCGTCGCCGGCTACACCGTGGACGGCAACCAGCACCTGGAAGAGTCCATGGTTGTCCAGGGGCTGCTGGCCGACCTGGCCGCGGAGGCACAGGGGCTGGGCTGGGATCCCGACCGGCTCGCCCGCATGCAGGGGGCCGCGCGGGCGGCCCTCCTGACCCGCTACCCGCTGTACGCCGCCTCGGGCGCGAGCCCGATGCCGTTCACGGTCGGCAACGACGCCATCCGGGGCGTGCTGCCGAAATCGACCGAAGTGACGATGGTCGACACCGCCTGTTCGTCCGCCCTGTACGCCTTGGACATCGCAGCGAAGGGGCTCCTCGAGGGCGTCACCGACGTGGCCGTCTGCGGCGGCACCTTCTGTGTCGGCCCGCGCAACGCGGTGCTGTTCGCCAAGTTGCACGGGCTGAGCCGCAGCGGACGCCTTCGCCCGCTCGACGCGGCCTGCGACGGGGTGTTGTTCTCCGACGGTGCCGCAGCGGTCACCCTGAAGCGGGCCGTCGTAGCACGGCGTGACGGCGATCGAATCCTGGGGTACCTGCGTTCCATCGGTACGTCGTCGGACGGGAAGGGGAAAGCGATCTACGCCCCCAACGTGGCGGGGCAGGAGTTGGCGATCCACCGGGCCACCGCCAAGGACCGGCCGGCCGTCGACTGGGTGGTCGCGCACGCGACGGGGACTCCTGCCGGCGACCTCTGCGAGATCTCCAGCATTCGTTCGACGCTGCCCCCGACCGAACAGACGCTCATCACCTCGAACAAGTCGCTGGTCGGACACACCGGGTGGGCGGCTGGAGTCGTCTCGCTGATCCAGGTGCTCATCAGCCTTGACCAGGCGGAGATCCTTCCGCAGCACCACTTCACCGAGACCCCGGCCAGCTACCAGCTGGCCGGGACGCACCTGCGGGTGCCCACCGAGGCGGTCGGGTGGCCGGTGAGAGGGACCCCGAGAATCGCCGCGGTCTCGGGCTTCGGTTTCGGTGGAACGAACGCCCACCTGCTCGTGCAGGACCGACCGGCACCACTGACCCGACCGGTGTCGGACGCTGTCGTGGTGACGGCGTGGTCCGCAGACCTGCCCGGCCGCCCCGGTCAGGCGCAGCTGAGAGCGATCGTGGCCGGACGGGCCCAGGCCGAGCGGTCGTTCGGCGACACCTACGACACCTCCGGACTGGCGCTCCGGATGCCGCCGCGGGTGCTGCGCACGCTCGACCGCTGCCAGCTCATCGCGATCGCCTGTGCGGCCGACCTCAAGAAGGCGTTCGGATCCACTGCCTGGGACGAGCTCCGGGAACGGACGGGCGTGTTCATTGGACACCACGGCCCGACCCGCAACGCCTACATGTACGGCAAGCGCTGCCACCTGGACAACGCCTTTGACGCGATGGCCGGTCTCCCCGCGGAGCTCTTGCCCGACGACCTGCGCGAAGGCGTGCGGGCCCGTGTCCGGAACGGTGTCGTGGCGTCGAACGAGGACTCGTTCCCCGGCATCATGCCCAACGTCATCTCGGCGCGGATCTCCAACTACTTCGACACACGCGGTCCGAACATGACGATCGACCTCGGGCTCGGGGCGGCTCTGGGCGCCCTGCAGACTGCCGCCCGCTACCTACGGGCGGGCGACATCGACGCCGCCATCGCCGGCGGGATCCACGGGAACAGCAGCCCGGTCATGTCCCGCCACGTGGGCGAAACCCTCGGCGTCCCCGTCGAGTTGGCCGAGGGCGGGTTCCTGTTCGGCCTGGTCCGCCGCGAGACCGCGACCCGGCTCGGGCTGCCAGTGCTCGGCGTGGTGGGTCCCCTGTCGTACTCCGCAACCGCCGGCCCGGCCGAGAGTGGCGATCGCGTCGTCGGACACCCGGCGGTCGCCGGGGACTCGCTGTGGGGCGGCGCCGAGTCGGCCCGGGCGGTACTCGACGTCGTGCTGCACGAGCCCGCCGGCGGGCGGGTGACGGCCTGCGACGGTCCCGGGTCGCCGCGTCTGACGCTCTCGATCGGTCCCGGGTCCGACACACCCGCCGACCCGCGCGGGGTCGCGGGCGCGGCAGCGCGGACGCTGGTCCAGCGTTGGGTGCCGACGTGGGTGTCGAGCCGACCCGAGCCGATCCGGGCAGCGGCCACCGCGTTCCCCGCGGACTGCATCGTGCTCACCGCGACTCCGGACCGGCTCGGCGGGCTCGGTCTCACCGACGGTGATCCGCTCGTGCTGTCGGTCGTCCCGACCTCCGGTCCGCGGCGCCGGTTCGTCGACCCGGATGACCCGGCGTCGCTGGACGCCGCGCTCGCCGGGCACAGCGGCCCCATGCGCGCGCTCCGGTTGGTCACCGACCTGGAGGCCGTACTCCCCGCCGACAGTGCGCTGACCGGTGGGGACCCGTCGGCCACCTACCGTCTGCACGACCTGCTGTTCCTGGTGACGCAGCGGTGCTTTGCCGACCTGGCCGGCGCCGACGACGCGGCCGGCGACCCGGCCGGACCCGGGTCCGGGCCGCACGGATCGGTGCTGATGCTGCTGCAGACCGCCTGCAGTGAACGGGGCGTCCACCCGTTCTCTGCCCTGTTCACCGGCTTTGCGAAAAGCCTGTCGCTGGAGATGCCGAACGCTGTAGTCAGTTGCGTGCTGACCTCGGAGAGCGACGTTTCCGCTGCGGCGTCCCAGATGGTCGCGGAGTCAGCGGCCCGCCAGCTCCTGCCAGTCGTCAGGTACGACTCCGGGCGACGGTCCACCCTCTGTGTCCGACCGGAGTCGGCAGCGAGCGACGGCGCCAGCCGAGCGGCCTCGGGGCTGCCCGTGGACGTGAGCGACGTGCTCAACGAGACGAGTGTCGTCGTGGCGACCGCCGGCGCGCGCGGCGTCACGAGCGAAGTCCTGACCGCGGTCGCCGAGCGGTACCGGCCTCACGTCTACGCGATCGGCTCGACTCCACTGGACGACCTCCGTGACCGGCTGGCGGAGCTCGGCGGCCCCGCGGCGCTCGGCAGCCGGCCGGATTTCCTGCGGGCAGCCCGCGTGGCGACCCCGGGTCGATCGGTCCGCGAGGTCAACGCCGAGTACGACGGGCTCGATGGTGCCGTGCACATGCTTGCGAACCTCGCTCGGATGGAGGCCGCGTCCGGTGCAGGGAGGGTTCACTACCTGCAGGCCGACGTCACCGACGGCGCGGCGCTCCACCGCGCCCTGGACTTGGTCCGCGAGCGCCACCGGCGCGTCGACCTGGTGATCCACGGCGCAGGGATCAACCGGGCCGGCTCGGTCCCGAACAAGTCCCTCGCGGCCTTCCGTGCGGTGCGCGCAGTCAAGGTCGGCGGATACCTCAACCTGCGCAGTGCGACCGCGGATCTCCACCCGCGCATGTGGGCGAGCTTCTCGTCCCTGATCGGGCTGACCGGCCAGCGCGGCGAGGTGGACTACGCGGCCGCCAACGACTTCCTCGGAGCGGCCGCGAGCCGGAGCCGGACCGAGGGCATCGACGAGTTCTCCATCGGCTGGACGCTGTGGAAGGAGGCCGGGATGGCCGCGGACCCCGTGCACCAGTCGTTTTTCAAGGGTGCGATGGCGAACGTCCTCTCGCTGATGCCGACGGCCGAGGGGGTCACACACTTCCTCGACGAGCTCACCACCGACAAACGTGAGGCGTCGACCGTTCACATCGGTGCTGTCGAGCGCGCGGCGATCGAGGCCCTTGTCCCCGGGTACTTCACCCCGCGAGAGCCCGACATCCCCGGCCGGAACCTCCCCGGCCCAGCCGCCACCGAGCCCGTCGACACCTCCACGACGACCGGGCGCGGGCGGTTCTACCTGGACCGGTTGACGCCGGGTTCCGGCGGACGGCTCGTCGGGGAGCGGCTACTCGACGACCGCGACTCGTTCCTGGAGGGACACCTCGTCGGCGGGGCCGGGACCCTGCCGGGGTGCTTCGTCGCCGAACTCGTCGCGAGCACCGCGCTCGCGGTCAACCCGGGCATGGTGTGCATCGGGTTGAGGGACCTCCGCTTCCACCACTTCGTAAAGCTGGGCGGACCCGCATCGCGGTCGCCGCTGCGGCTCACCGCGACGCCGGGACCGTCCGACGACCTCCGTACCACCGTCGACGTGGTGGTCAGCGGTGACACGGTCGCCCCGAATGGGGCTCTGCTCGCGCACGACCGGATCTACTACTCGGGTCGAGCGGTGCTGTCGAGTGCGTACCCCCGGGCGCCGCGTGTCGCCGGTTGGCCCACCGCCGCCGAGGAGCCGATCCTCGACCCATACCACAGCGCCGGCTCCCCGGTCATCCTGCGGAACGAGTTCGTCACCACCACGCGGACTCGTCTGCACCCCCTGGGCAAGCTCGCCGACCACGTCCGTTCGGTCCCCGCCGGCAGCGTGTACGAGCAGTTCGTCGTCCCGGCGCTGCTGCTCGACGGGCTCGCCCGCCTGGCCGTGCTGCACCGGGTCGCCGGCCGCTACGTCCCGGTCGCGGCTCCGACCGCCATCGCCCGCATCGACCTCTACGGTCCGGCCAACGACGCCGACCTGGCCCGGGCCGGTGAACAGCTTGCTCTCGCCGCTTCGCCTACGGGACTGGTCCTGGGAACCGAGCCGGGCAGTGACCGCTTCACTGCCGCCCGGCCGGACGGTTCCCTGGTCGTCCAGATGCGCGGACTCGATGGTGTCGTGCTCGGACACGTGGACGCCCGGACCGGGCAGCGGGTCGACCCGGCCGTCGTGGCCGCTGCCTCTGAGGAGTCCGACTCCCGGCTCGCGGCGGTGGCGCTGTGAGGCAGCCGGGGTCCGCCACCGACGCCGCGGCGGCGACGCGGCGGGCGCTTGGGCCGCGTGGGGTGCCTGGACTGGGCAGCCTGGTGGCCTACCGGCGTGATCCCGCCCAGTTCCTCATGCGGCTCCGTCGCGACCACGGACCGGTCGCCTCGATGCGGATGGGGCCGCTCACCGTCACCCTGGCCGCAAGTCCCTCGGCGGTGCGCCACGTGCTGGTCGACCGCCCCGACAACTACGTCCGCGGTCAGCTCTACGGCCAGTTCCGCGAGGTCATGGGCAGCGGGCTGCTGGTCGCCGACACCGAGCAGTGGCGCCCACACCGGCGCGTCATGCAGCCAGCGTTCACCCGGGCCGCCGTCGACGCCTACGTCCCGAAGGTGGTCGGCGCGACCGCCAGGATGCTCGACCGCTGGGAGGTACACGCCGCGCGCGGCGAGCCGGTCGACCTCGTCGCGGAGACGCTGCGCCTGGCGCTGGGAACCATCAGTTCGGCCCTGTTCGCATTCGATGTCGATGACCGCGCGGCGCTGGTCAAGCGGGTGGTCGACGAGAGCATCGACGTGATGTTCCCGCACGGGCACATCTCCGAGATGCTCCCCGGGTGGGTCCCGACGGCGCGTGGGCGCCGGGTCCGTCGAAATCGCGCCGTCCTCCACAGCCTGGTCGACGACATCGTCGCGGCGCCCCGGGCTCCTGGTGACGGACCCCTGCTCGACCTCATCGAGGCCGCCCGGTCACCCGATCAGGAGCCGTGGTCGACCGCCGAGGTGCGCGACGAACTGCTGACCGTCTACCTGGCCGGTCACGAGACGACGGCCGTTTCCATGCTGTGGACACTGGTGTCGCTGGCGAACAACCCCGCGGTCCGCGAGGGTGTCCGAGCCGAGGTCGACGCGGTGCTCGGTGGCCGGGAGCCGGTCCCCGCCGACCTGCCGAACCTGCCCTACACCACGGCGGTGGTGTCGGAGAGCCTGCGGATGTATCCGCCGATCTGGCTCTACCCGCGCGACGCCGTGGCAGAGGATGAACTCGACGGGTGGCCGGTACCCGCCGGGTCCAGCGTCCTGCTCTCGCCACTGGTCACCCACCGCGACCCGGAGTTGTGGCCCTCGCCGGACGCGTTCGACCCCGAACGCTTCCTCAGCGGCGTCCGTCCCGAGCGGGGGAGCTACTTCCCGTTCGGGTTCGGCGCGCGGCAGTGCATCGGCAACCTCATGGCCACGGTCGAGCTCCAGGTCGCCCTCGCGATGGTGGTCCAGCGGACCGATCTGGGCCTCCTGGGAGGTGAGCTGATGCGCTACGGCGACTCGGTCGTGTCGCTGCGACCGGGATCCCCGGTCTGGGCCCGGCCCAGGCCCCGGGCGTCGGGGGCAAGCAGGTACGCGACCAGTGCGAACGGGCGGCCGTGAGCGACACGACGATTCTGCGGCACACGCTGCGCGCGGTCCCGATCGGCCCGCTGGACCAAGCCGCACCGGGATCACTGGTCGGCCGGACCGTGGCCGTGCTCAACGGCGACCCGGTGTTCCGTTCGTCCGTCGAGACAGCGGCGCGCGCGCTCGGCGCCGTCGTCGTGCCGACACCGACCGTGGCCGGGGGCCACGGTCGGGTCCCGGACCTCGTAGTCGACGGGGGTGTCCCGCCGGGTTCCGCTGCCGACGCGGACTGGCGGGCACCGATGCGGGCGAGCTTCGAGCTGCTGCAGGCCGTGGCCCCGACCTGGTCCCGTGTCACCGACACCCGCGCGACCGCCTACGTCGCGGTGACGTGGATGGGTGGGTCGATGTGTCCGGAGCACGCCGGGTCCGCGCCGCTCGGCGGTCTGTGGTCCGGCGTCGCCAAGACCCTCCCGCGGGAGTTCCCCGCCGTGCGGACCCAGGTTCTGGACCTGGTCGGGTCGGCTGGGTGTGGCGAGCTGGTGTTCCGGGGCCTGTTGGGGTCGTCGTGGATCGAGCTCGGACATCGAGACGGCCTCTTCACCACGCTGCTCCCCGAGCCCGAGGAGGTGTCGGGCCCGCCGATCGACATCGGGCCCGCCGACACGGTCCTGGTGACGGGCGGCGGTCGGGGCATCGGCCAGCTCCTGGCGGCGGAACTGGCACGACGCACGGGCGCCCGGGTCGTGGTGACCGGCCGCGACCGGCTCCCGGACCCGGAGCCTGACTGGCTGACCTGCGGCGAAGCCGCCTTCGGCCAGTCACGGGCAACTGCGTTCCGCACCCGCCCCGACGGTGTGACACTCGCGCAGCTACGGAGCCGTTTCGCCAGTCGGGCCCGGGCGCGCGAACTGCGGGCCAACCTCCGTGCGGTGCGGGCATCCGGTGCGCGCCTGGACTACGAGCCCTGTGAGGTCACCGACGCCGCCTCGGTCGCGGAGCTCGTCGAACGGCTGGGCCCCGGCCTGCGGATCGTCGTCCACAACGCCGGGATCGACACGCCTGCGCGACTGGCCCAGAAAACTTGGGACCAGTTCGAGGCCGTCGTCGCCGTGAAGGTCGACGGGTTCGCCAACGTCCTCGCGGCGGTGGCCGGTTGCCCGTTGGCGGCCATCTGCGCCGTCGGATCCCTGACCGGCCGGTACGGCGGGATGGTCGGACAGGTGGACTACTCAGCGGCGAACGAGGCACTCGCCCGGTTGGCTGCCGACGCCACCCACGTCCTCGGCGTACCGGTGAAGACCCTGGCGTGGCCCACCTGGGACGGTGTCGGCCTTATCACCAACCTGGCGGCGGCGGCGCGCTACATGGAGCCGATCGACCTCGAGGCCGGTGTTGAGGCGTGGTTGGCCGAGCTCCACCGAGCGGGTGCCGGCGAGATCGCGTTCATGGGCGAGTTCGCCCACGTCTCGCCGCAGCACCTGGTCGGCGTCCCGGTGCCCTCGGACTGGCGGCGCCGGTCCGAGCTGCTGGCCCGACGGTGGTTCCTCGGCGACCTGCGGACCTACTCCCCGACCTCCCTGGCCGTCAGCGACCACCTGCTGGAGCTCGACCGAGTCCCGTTCCTGGGCTCGGTCCTGCTCGACGGGCGGGCCGCCCTTCCCGTGTCGCTCGTCCTGGAACACGTGCTGCGGGCGGGCGAAGTCCTCGTCACGCGGGCCGGCGGCGTGGTCCGGCCGGTGGCGATGTGCGACGTCGTCGTCGACGTGGCGGCGCTGTCTCTCCCGGAGTCCGGCGGGGTTTCGTTCCACAGGCGCGCGCAGCTACACACCGGGCAGAGCGGCGAATACGTGGACGTGCGCATCGACCGCACGGACCCACGACCCGCGCCCGACCGCGGCGGACGCGCGCCCGCACCTCTCGTTCGGGCCCGTCTGCAGTTGGATCCGGAGGGCGCGTCGACCCCGAACACCGCGCCGGTGGGCGCCGCGGGCGCTGTCGCCGTTGTGACCGCCCACGGACCGGGGCGGTCCCCGAACGACCGCTACCGCTGGGTCGACGGGTCCCTGGCCCGCGGTGTCGCCAGCCGCCTAGACTCCGGCCGCTGGCGGACGGCTGTCGGCGGGATCGCGGCCACCGACCTGTTCGGCGACCGCGATCCGCCTGCGACCCTGCTACCGCTGGTCGGACTGGAAGCACTGTTCACCGACCTCCCGGGCGGCGTCGACGCCGACACGTTGGTCCTGGACCAGGTCTCACCCACCGGCAGTGAGGCCGGTCGGGCGGATGCGCTCGTCCTCTGCCCGTCCCCCAACGCCCCGGTCGCCGTACGCGGTGGCCGCTGGGAGAGGAGCAACCCGTGACCCGTTCCAACCGCGCGACCGGTGTCGAGCCCGTGGCCGCCCCCCTCACGGTCTCGGCCACGGCATCGGAGGTGACCTCCCCGCCGCCGCACGGCCTCCTCGTCGTGCTCGTCGTCGTGGGCCTCGCGGTCTTCATGGCCCAGCTCGACAACCTCGTCGTGACAACCGCTCTGCCGCAGATCGGCCGGACACTGCGCGCGGAGATCGGCGACCTGGAGTGGGTCGTCAACGCCTACACCCTCAGTTTCGCGGTCCTCCTGATGTTCGGCGCGGCCCTGGGTGAGCTGCTCGGCCGCCGGCGGGTCTTCATCGCCGGGCTCGCCCTGTTCACGCTGGCCTCCGCAGCGGCCGGGGCGAGCCAGACCGGTGCGGAGCTGGTCGCGGCCCGAGCGGTGCAGGGCGTCGGAGCAGCGTTTTTGGTCCCGCTGACGGTGACACTCCTGTCCGCGGCCGTCGCACCGGACAAGCGCGGTGCGGCGCTCGGGGTCTGGGGGGCACTGGCTGGGCTTGCGGTGGCGCTGGGGCCGTTGCTCGGCGGAATGGTCGTGGAGTGGGCTTCCTGGGAGTACGTCTTTTGGCTCAACGTTCCCGTCGGGATCGTGCTGATCCCGCTGGCACTGTGGGGTCTGCGCGAGAGCAGGGGCCCGCAGAGCAGGCTCGACATCATCGGGACGGTCCTGGTCAGTGCCGGGCTCTTCGGCGTGGTGTTCGGCCTCGTCCGCGGCGGCACGGCGAGCTGGACGAGCCCCGGAGTGCTGACGAGCCTGATCGGTGGAGGCATACTGCTGGTGGCCTTCGTCGCCTGGGAGGCACGGACGGCGCACCCGATGCTCCCGATGGAGCTCTTCCGACACCGCGGGTTCGCGCTGACCAACGCGGCGTCGTTTGGCATGTCGTTCGGGATGTTCGGTTCGATCTTCCTCCTCACCCAGTACCTGCAGAACATCCTCGGGTACTCAGCGCTGACCGCTGGGATTCGGGAGCTGCCCTGGACAGGCGTGCCCATCCTGGTTGCTCCCATCGCCGGGCTGTTGGCTGACCGGATCGGCAGCAAGTGGATCATCGCGGTCGGCCTCGGGTGCATGGCCGTCGGACTCGGGGCCATCGCCAGCACGGTCGCCACCGATGCGCCCTACCGGGACCTCGTGCCCGGATTCGTCATCAGCGGGTTCGGCATGGCGTTGTTCTTCGCGCCCGTAGCCAACCAGGTCCTCGACAGCGTGGATCGTGCCGACGAGGGCGTCGCGTCGGGCGCGAACAATGCGCTTCGCGAGCTCGGTGGGGTCTTCGGTGTCAGCCTGCTGGCGGCCGTCTTCGTCCACGAGGGCGGCACCTCCTCGCCCGGCGCGTTCCTCGACGGGCTGCGACCGGCGATGTGGGTCGGTGCCGTCGTGGTCCTGCTCGCCGCAGGGGCCGCAGCTCTGGTCCCGGCCACCCGCCGCCCGCGGACAGCTGCCGCCGACAGCCGCGAGGACGCCGGCGACCCGCACGGTGCCCCGGGCAAACAGCCCGCTCACGTCTGACCCCGTCTCACCACCGAGAGGTCCGCCCATGTTCGACGTCATCGTCGTCGGCGCCCGCTGTGCCGGGTCGCCGACCGCCATGCTGCTGGCTCGTCAGGGCCACAACGTCCTGCTCGTCGATCGAGCGTCCTTCCCCAGCGACAAGCCGACTTCCACCCACCTGGTCCACCCACCGGGGGTCGCCCGGGTCCGGGACTGGGGTCTGCTGGAGGAGTTGCTCGCCAGCAACTGCCCGCCGATCCGCGACTACGGACTCAAGACCGGTCCGGTGGACCTGATGGCCCCGCTGCCCGCCTACGACGGCGTCGACGTCGCCTACGCGCCACGCCGGTACATCCTGGACGACATCCTGGTGCGGGCAGCCGTCCGGGCCGGTGTCGAGCTGCGGGAGCAGGTCTCCGTCACCGGCCTGCTGCGCGAGCGCGACCGGGTCGTCGGGATCACGGGCAAGACCCACGACGGTGCGACGTTCAGCGATCGGGCGTCGCTGGTCATCGGCGCCGACGGCACGAACTCGCGGATCGCGAGACTCGTCGGGGCCCGGGAGTACCGCACCCGCGCCCCCTACCTCTCGAGCTACTGGACCTACTGGGACGGGTTGGACGTCACCCAGGTCCCGTCCTGGCGTGACGAGCAGAGCTACGGGTTCGCGTGGCCGACCAACGACGGTCTCGTGCTGGCCGGGGTGGCCTGGCCGACGGCACGGTTCGCCGAACTGGACCGGGCGGACCCGGCGATCCCGTTCTTCGGCGCGTTGGAGCGGATGGACCCAGCCTTCGCCGAGAAGGTGCACGACGCACAGCAGGCCGACCGTTGGCTGAGCGGCTCGGTGCCTAACTTCTTCCGCGAGTCACACGGACCCGGCTGGGCGCTGGTCGGCGACGCCAGCTTCAGCAGGGACCCCTGCACCGCAACGGGGATCACCGAGTCGCTGAGAGGCGCCGACCTGCTCGCCGAGGAGGTGAACCGGGCGCTGGCCGGCGAGGTTCCGATGAACCGCGCCCTGACCTCGTACGAAGTCCGCCGCAACGCCATCAGCCTCCCGTTCTACGAGTACACCTGTGACTTCGCCTCACTGCGCCCCTACTCGCCGGACGTCCTCCAGCTCATGGCGGCAGCGGCCGACGACCCCGAGCAGGCCAGTGCACTGACGGGACTGTTCGCGCAGACGACGTCGCCGGAGAGCTTCTTCTCGATGGAGAACATCAGGCGCATCCTGTTCGGGCCGCAGCGGGACACGATCACAAACTGGCGGCTGCGCACGATGCGGACCCTGCTCTCCAACCGGCTGCCGCTGGCAGCAGCGCGCACCCGTATCGCAGGGCCCGTGGTCCGCTCGCGACTCGGGCAGCTCGGTGAGTACCTGGAGGCCGTCGCCGTGTGAGCACCGGCACGGACGACCCCGCTCGGCAGCACGGCACCCACGAACCGTCGTCACGACCAAGGAGCTCCCTCGTGTACAAGTCGATCGTCGCCGGCAAGGTCCGGTCGGTCTTCGAGAGCATCAACCACGGCGATCCGACGCCGATGGTCGACGGACTCGGCTCGCCGTTCCGGTACGAGTTCCACGGCGATCACGCGCTCGGTGGTGTCCGGACCACCAGGCAGGCGATGACGGCGTGGTGGGCGCGGGTGTTCCGTCTCATCCCGGACGCGACGTTCACCGTCCACGACGTCCTGGTCAAGGGCAGTCCGTGGAACACGCGGGTCGCCGTCCGCTCGACGATCAGCGGGCCCCTGCCGGACGCGACCGAGTACCGCAACACCGTCTTCCAGTTCATGACCCTGCGGTGGGGGAAGGTGGTGTCGGTGGAGACCTGCGAGGACCTGCAGGTGCTGGAGCACGCGCTCGCCGTCGTCGCCGCAAACGGGAACACCGAGGCGGCCGCGCCGCCGATCACCGACGTCGCGGTCGCGGTCGCGCGATGACCGCGGCAGGGATGCCCGTCACGGCTCCTACGCCAACTCCGGCCGCCGAAGAGGTTTCCGGTGTGTCGGCGGCTCGAGCCCGGGGCCGGCGGATCGCCGAACGCGCGACCGAAGCCGTCGTGACCCGCGTGACCGTGCCGCTGCTCTACCGGCACGTCTCCCAGGGGCGGTCCTGGTTGGTGATCGCCATGTGCGCACCGGACGTGGCGAACAGCGCCGCCGGGAACTCCTGCCTCGGTGGGTACCGGGTCGGTCGCCGGTCGTACCGCGACTGGTTCGACCGGATGTTTCGCCTCACCCGATCGGTGCGCCCGACGGCGGAGTCGGTCCGCGTGACCGGGACCCTTGCCAAGGGCACGGTGGACGTCGAGTTCTCCGATCCGGTGGTGAGCCCCGACGGGCAGGTTTTCCTGAACCACGGCCACCACCTGTTCGCCCTGCGCAACGGCAGGATCGCAGCAGTCGAGCTGGCCTGGGACCCGCGGATCGCCCAGTCGTGTTGCGAGCACACCGCGGCCCTGGGTCGCTCGGAAGCCCTCGCCCTGCCACTGGGATGAGGTCACCGGCGCAGCGGGTCAGACCGGTTCGCCTCGGAGGATGGCCTCGAAGTCGCGTTGAGTCGACGCCGCGGGCGCGATCCCGAGCGTCCGCGAGAGCCCTAGACGCAGGTCCGCGTAGACGCCCAGGGCCTCGGACCGCCGGCCGCAGCGCTCCAACGCGGCCATCGCCAGTGCTCCAAGCCGCTCGTCGAAGGGGTACAGCCGTTGCAGCTCGACGAGTTCGGCCGCGACCTGCCGGTGGCGGCCGAACCCCAGCTGCAGTTCGAGGTTCATCTTGATCGCCTCGACCCGTGAGGCCTCGAGGCGGCGGCGATCGGGGTCGAGGGCGGGCGAGTTTATGGCGCCCAGCGCTGGGCCGCGCCACAGGCCCAACGCCCAGCCGAGTGCCGCGGCGGCCTCAGATGTCTTCCCCGCCGCGAGAGCAGCGGACCCGGCGTCGTACGCGTCGCCGAACGCGAAGGCGTCTACCGTCGACCGGTCGACGGCGAGCCAGTACCCGCTTGTCCCGCTCCGGACGGTCTGTGCCAGCTCGGGACCGAGCCGCTTGCGAAGCCGCTTCACGTGGTTGCGCAGGACGGTGTACGGGGAGGCTGGCGGATCGGTCGACCAAAGCGTCTCGACGAGGTGGTCGGTCTGGACGATGTGCGGGCTACGGAGCGCGAGAACGGAGACGAGGACCTGTTGGGTCGGTGACAGGGACAGCGGCACGCCGTCTGAGCCAACGACTTCCACCGGTCCGAGCAGGTTCACCTGCACGGCCAGACTCCCCTTCTGCCGGGCGAGTTCACGCGCCCTCTATCCCGATCGCGTCTCGGGCGACAGGATCGTCCTGCGACCGTTCAGCGCTCGCGCAGGATGTCGGACTACCGGTTGCTCGGCATCGAACGATCAGCGTCCAGGGTCACGATCAACGTACTCTCCGAAGGCAGCGCGGAACCAACCGCAATCCATGGAGCCGACTGGTTCTCCGCGGTGGTCGGCCACTCGGCCCCCAGCGACCAGCCACGGGGCGCGTCGAGGGACCCGGGACCGGGCGTCGGGATCCGGGCGGCCGTGACGGGGCCGACGGACGCCGGGGGATCCATCCGCTGTGAGGTGTGGTGGGCCTCGCCCGCCGACGCCAGCCCCGGGCTGGTGGACCTCGTGCCCGAGGCCGAGCGCATCCGGATCGCGCGGCTGCACCGATCCGCGGACCGGGGCCGGGCGCTGGTCGGGGCCGCACTGGCCCGTCTGGCGCTCGGCCGGCAGCTCGGCGTCGACCCGACCGCGGTCGAGTTGGCTCGCAGATGCCGTTGTGGCAGCGAGCACGGCAAGCCGCGGCTCGTGTCGGGGGGCGGGCTCGACGTGTCGGTGTCCCACTCGGGCCCCCACATCGTGGTCGCCCTGGTCCGTGGCGCGGAGGTCGGCGTCGACGTCGAAGCCGACGACCGCCGTGCCGGGCCGCCCGCCCCGGCGCTGCTCCGGCTGGCGACGACGCCCGCCGAACGGGGCGCCTGGCAGCACGGGTGGAGCCGAACGGAGTTCCTGCGGACCTGGGTCCGGAAAGAGTCGGTCGTCAAGGCCACCGGCGACGGCCTCTCGGTCCCCTTCGCCGGCTTCACCGTCACTGCACCCGGGGATGCGCCTGCCCTGCTGAGCTGGCCGGCCGACCCCGGGCTCCCGGCACGGGTCGCCTTGGCGGACCTGCCCGCGCGCGCCGGTGCAACGGCCACCGTCGCGGTCCTCGCGCCGGTCGGCACGACAACCGCCCCCACCGCGCTTGCGGTCGTCGAACACGACGCCAGTCTGCTCCTCGCGCAGGCCTGAGTGGTGGGGTGTCCGGGTCCCTCGAGCCTGGAGTTCGGCCCGCGCACGGCGTTCGGGCGCCCGGCCACCGGGGCGGCGTCCCGGGGCCGAGGCCGCCGCGTGGGCCACCGTCCACGGCCTGTCACTGCTGCTCCTCGACGGGGTGGTGGCGCCGCCCGGCACCGATCCGGGGCCGCTGGTCGAACGGACACTGCGGATGGTCGTGGAGGGTCTGTAGGGCTACGCGGATGCGCCGGCTCCCATCGGGGTCGGGAGCCTGCGCAGCCTCAGAAGCCGCGCAGGCCGCCTGAGCCGTTCGGGGTGCCGACGCCGGTTGGGCCGTCCCACCCGGGTCCTGCCGTGCAGACACCCAGTACGGCCGTGCGGCAGCGTCCGTTCGAACCGCTCGTCACGTCGTTGACGCTCGCCCCGGAGTACAGCGAGGCTGCCGAGGACGCACTGGAAGCGGCGAGGGCGTGTACGGCGCCGATCAGGGGAGCCGACGCCGAGGTACCGCCGAAGACGAGCCAGCCCGACGAGCCCGCAGACGGGGTGCTGTCGTACACCGCGACGCCGGTGTTGGGGTCCGCGACGGCGCTGACGTCAGCCTCGGCCCGCTTGGATCCGCACGGGCTGGACAGGTTGAACGTGGCCGCGATGTAGGCCGAGCAACCGCTGCCGGCACCGCTCCACGCCGACTCCGCCCAGCCCCGGGTGGTGCCGGACGCTCGGCTCAGCGACGTGCCGCCCACCGCGACGACGGTGTTGAACACCGCTGGGCTCTGCGCGCCGTACCCGCTGTCCCCGGAGGAGGCGGTGATCCACTGACCGGCCTGGCCGGCGGAGTAACTGCCCGCGTACGTGGTCTCCGAGGAGGACTCCCGCCCGCCGTAGCTGTTGCTCACCGCGACGACACCGGGCTGGGCCTTGGCGTAGTTCACGGCGTTCGCGAGGTCGGCGAGGGAGGCGCTGGTGGCCTCCACGAGCAGGATCGAGCAGTTTGGGCAGGCCGCGGACACCATGTCGAGGTCCAGGCTGATCTCCTGCGCCCAGCCGGCGTCGACCGTGGGGAGCGCGGTGGCGCTGCCGGTCTGGCTGACCTTGCGGAGGGACGGGACGGCGGGCAGGCCGTAGGTGGAGCGGTAGGTCGCAAGGTCCTGCGCGGCGGTGGGGTCGTCGTAGGCGTCGACGATCGCGACCGTCTTCCCGCTGCCGGCGCTGGAGGCGAGGCTCGCCAATCCGTACGCGCCCTGCAGGTCCGCGGGTCCGTAGCCGGCGGGGGCGGCGTTGGCGACCGGGGTGCCGCCGGCGTCGGTCCAGACCTTGGCCTCGCAGGCCGCGGTGCCGGCGGGGACACGAGCACAGACGCGCTTGCTGTAATGCGCGACGCCGGGGATATAGGGGGTGCGATGGGGGTGCCCTGCCTGGGCAGCCGTGGAGTCCGGAACACCTGGTGACGCCTGCGCGGCCGGGGCCAACGTCAGCGGCGCGAACGCCAGAGCGGGGACGGCGGCCAGAACAGCAGTCAACAGTCTGCGCACAAGGGGCTCCTCGGACGGCGCGGGATCGTTCCGGCACTATCGCATCAGAGAGTGGTGCCGTGCTTGCGTTGTGTGCAGCCGTGCGACTCCCCGACCGGGGGCCTGGGTGTCGCTGAGCCGCCCGGTCCGGCTGCCGCCGCCTGGCCCACCGCCCGCGCGACCCGACCGTGCCTACGCGGTGCTCGCCGCAGCGCTGGACGACCTCGTCGAGACGGGCACCCTGCCCCCGGCACGGCGTCCCGGCGCCCCCATCGAACGAGCACTCCGGATCGTCGGGAGGTCCGTGACGACACGGGAGCCTCGTCGATACATCACGGTGCATTGAGGTGATGCTAAAATGCAGCGCGTGCGGACGACGGTGAACATCGACGAACACCTCCTCATCCAGGCGAGGCGCCTCGCGCTGGCACAGCGGCGATCCCTCGGCGACGTCATAGACGACTCCCTGCGGACGACGTTCAGTCGGGGCGACGCCGGAAGGCGGCCCGGCACCACGCTGCCGATGGACGGGGACCCCGCCAACCGGCCGCTGGTCGACCTCGACGATCGCGAAGCGGTGTCCGAAGCCCTCGGGGACACGAGGTGGCCGCGTGCAGATTCCTGACGTCAATGTCATGGTCACCGGATTCCGGCGGGACGCTGCCGGACATCCGGCGGTGGCGAGCTGGCTGCTTGGGGCGTTGGACGGCACAGAGCCGGTGGGTGTGAGTGACCTGGTGCTCAGCGGGTTCGCCCGGATAGTCACCAACCACCGCATCTTCCGCGATCCGTCGACACCCAGTCGTGCATTCGACTTCTGCGCCGCGGTTCGCTCTGCACCGGCCGCTGTGCCGATCACAGCCGGGCCGCGGCACTGGGACATCTTTGCGGAGCTGTGCCGGACCGTGTCCGCCCGCGCCAACGTCATTCCGGACGCCTACCTGGCAGCGCTCGCCCTCGAGCACGGGGCCACCTTCGTAACTGGCGACCGAGGGTTCGCGCGCTTTCCCGGCCTGCGGACGCTCGACCCGCCGTCCTGACCCCGCGCCGCGGTTGTCACGCAGACAGTCGGGAGTGAAGCCTGGCGCGGGGGGCCTGTCGTCACGTTGAATTTTCGGGACGACAGACGCTGGCTGTGGTCGGGTATGCCGGGGTGGAATACACCCGACCGTCGGACGGTCTCCAGGTCCTGTTCACAGTCCCCGGCCGGCGCGGCAATCAGGCGTCCTGAATGACGGTTCCCTGGTGGTACAGGACTCGCCAGCCGTCAGCGTCTCGGCGCCACAACGTCAGCCGGCGCGTTAGCCGCCCTGCCTGGTCTAGTCGGTAAGTGAGCGCGTACGTGCTCGCGGCGAGTGGTCGGAGCCGCACCTCACTGACGACCCAATTCTCGTCGCCCGGAATTTTTCCTCGCGCCACTAGTGTCCCGTGTTGGAAGTTGGTTTCCGGTTCGAGGGTGTGGCGTGGGCGATGATCGTGTCGGCGTTCTTGGTCCAGATGAAGGGGTGGGCTCGGTCGTTCCAGCCCTCGATATAGGTGGTGATGGCGGCTTCGAGGTCTCGGACGCTGGTGAAGGCGCCGCGGCGGATGGCCTGTCGGGTGATAATCCCGAAGAAGATCTCGACCATGTTCAGCCAGGAGCCCGACGTCGGGGTGAAGTCCAGTCTGACCCGGGGGTTCTTTTTCAGCCAGGCTTTCACGTTGGCGTGTTTGTGGGTGGCGTAGTTGTCGCAGACCACGTGCAACGTGATCTGCCCCGCGATTCTCGGACATGGAGGGTTATTCACCGACCGTTCTGAAGAATTCGAGTCCGAGGACTGCGGTGATGGTGGTTGCGAATGTTTCAAATGGTCTGCGGTAATCGGTGTGTAGGGTCCGCCAGGTCTTGAGGTTAGCGATGG
>JAABUT010001347.1_pt1 | contig 28639 bp, 24 predicted proteins | sample 5559281 | NCBI WGS metagenome assembly JAABUT01 (sample SAMN10711880, study PRJNA513359) | rock metagenome | isolation source: Antarctica rocks | place: Antarctica: Victoria Land, Ricker Hills nord | collected 2016-01-04
TCGCGTCTTCAGCCCGCCGCGGGCCTGACCGCTGCCGCTCAGTCTCCCCCACCCACCGCTGAGACCTCGCCGGAGAAGCCGTGCTGGACCTGTCCCTGACCGCCGAGCAACAGGGCCAACTCGCCGACGGTGCGGCCTGGTGGTGGCCTGATCCTGGTCGCCCCGCACGACCCGATCCCGCTGCTGGCGCAGATCGAGCAGCGCTCGCCGGGTGTGTTCAAGGTCGACTACCTCGAACGAGGGCCCGAGGCATGGCGGCTCAGCTTCGCGCGGTGAGCGAACGCTGCGAGCTTCCAGTTCCTGCCTACGGCCGCGCGGCGCTGAGCGATCTTCTGCCTTCGGTGCTCGCGTCGCTCGGGGTGGCTCGCGAACCGGCGACGCTCGACCTCGCGTCGACTTCGCGCTGCGTGGTGCTTCTGGTGGATGGGCTGGGCCTGGAGCTGCTCCAGCGTCACGGCGACGCCGCCCCGTTCCTCACGTCCCTGACGGCTACAGCGCTCACGGCCGGGTTCCCTTCGACGACGGCCACGAGCATTGCTTCGCTCGGCACTGGGCTGCCGCCTGGCGAGCACGGTCTGACGGGTTACACGTCGTGGCTGGAAGAGCTTGAGGAGACGGTCGCCTGGCTCACCTGGACCGCGGTCGCGGGGGGCGCCGACCTGCGGGATCGATTCGTGCCTGAGCAGGTTCAGCCTCGGCCCACGGCGTTCGAGCGCGCCGAACGTGACGGCATCGCCGTCACCGTCGCGGCCCCGGCCGTGTTCAAGGGCAGCGGCTTGACGCGCGCGGTCCTGCGTGGTGGCCGCTACCGCGGCTCCGTCACCCCTGGCGACGCAGTCGCGCATGCCGTCGCCGGGAGCAGCATCGGGGCTCGCAGCCTCGTGTACTGCTACACGCCGGACCTGGACTACACCGGCCACACTCGAGGCGTCGCGAGCGATGCGTGGCTCAGCCAGCTGCGGCTTGTTGACGGTTTCGCGGAGGAGCTCGCGGCGAGGCTCCCTCGCGGCACGACGCTTCATGTCACCGCGGATCACGGCATGGTCGATGTCGCCGATCGGGCGCGCGTGGACTTCGACGAGTCGCCCATTCTGCAGGCGGGCGTGCGGGTTCTGGCAGGTGAACCGCGGGCCAGGAATGTGCACTGCGTGCAGGGCGCGGCCGACGACGTGCTCGCAGCTTGGCGGGCGGAACTGGGTGATCGGATGTGGGTCGGGCGCGGCGGCGACGCCGTCGCCGCCGGCCTGCTGGGACCGCGCGTGACTGACGCCGCCCGGTCTCGGCTGGGCGAAGTCGTCGCTGTCGCCACGGCCGAGATTGCCGTCGTGCAGTCCCGGGCCGAGCCGCTGCTCGCCCGCCTCGTCGGGCACCACGGTGCATTGACGGACGACGAGCGGCTGGTTCCGCTGTTAAGCACGTGACGACGGGGACCGTAAGCCGGCGTCGTTGCGAAGCTTCGCCAAGCTGCGTGTGAGCGGTCAGGGAATTCCCCAGCGTGAGGGCTGCAACGGTCGGTCGCAACGGCACCGCAGCCCGCGCGGAGGACATTCTTGAGGAGGGCTTCGGCCGCTCCGCGTGATCTGGTGCGACCCCGGCTGGTCGAGAGGGTGTGGCGGCATTCCGGCCAACCCGCACCGGCGGGCGTGTCCAGACGTGAGAAGGTCGGCGAGGGGGTCGTCCGTGGTGTCGCTCAGCGGGTGCCGGATGAACTGGACACAGGCCTGCCCGCTCACTGACCTCGCTGACGCGACGCCGCTTGGCCTGGTCGTCGACGGGGTTGCGGTGCCTGGTCCGGTGGATAGCGAGGTGTTCGCAGTGCACGACGAGTGCACGCACGAGTCGGTGCCGCTGTCCGTAGGCGACGTGGAGGACGGCACCATCGAGTGCTGGCGGCACGGGTCACGTTTCGACCTGCGCACCGGCGCGGTGCTCAACCTGCCGGCCGTCGAGCCGGTCGCGGTGTATCCCGCCAGGATCCACGGCCAGCAGGTGCAGGTCGACGTCGGCGGGTAGGGCGTCAACCGCTGCGGAGTTCGAGGAGGGCCTGGGCTGCCGGCGTGGCCGCGGTGACAGAGCACGGTTCGCTTCGCGCTGGACGGTCCCGGCGTGGTCGTGTTTCACGAGTCGACGGAGCTGAGGGTCGTGCTCGTCGGGCTGGGGATCCGCGGCCAGTCCACCCGTGGGGCGATCTTGGACAACAGCGCGTGCTCGCCGTCGGGCATCGTCGCGGTCCGGACACTGGATCGCCGGCTTGCTGGGCGTGCGCTTGTCCGAGCTGGGCGAGGGCCCGTCACCGTCGCGCCGTGACTGCGGCGTGGGTCAGCGACGGACCCGGAGCTGAAGCCGGCCGGGGCCCGAGGTGCGCACTTCGTAGGACAGCTGCGGGACCGACGCCGGGCCGCGCGCCACGCCTCCGTCCCGGAGCCGGAAGGTGCTGCCGTGCCACGGGCAGACCACACACGGGTCTTCCTCACCGGCCACGGCGCCGTCCTCCAGTGGAGCGCCGTAGTGGCTGCACACCGCGCCGATCGCTTGGAAGCCGGCTGCGGTACGCGCCAGCAGCACTTGCTGCCCCGCCACCTCCACCCGACGCAGCTCGCCAACCCCGAGCGTGCTGACATCACCGTCGATAGCGGTCCAGTCACGCGGCTGCTTCTGCTCGTCGGCGTTGCGGTTGACCCCGACACCCTCGGCGTACGCCAGGTGCCCCCCGAGGTAGCCACCGACCACCAGACCACCGGCGCCGAGCAGCGCGAGACGCCGGCCCCGAGCCTGATTCCCGGAACGGCGGGCCTGCCAGCTGGCGAGGTAGACCAAAGAGGTGGCGGAGTTGGCGACGGCGTGCACGAGCCCGACCCGCTTCGGCCGCTGGAACGCACCGACCTGCGAAAGGTCTGCCGACCCGGTCGCGGCGGCCGGCAGCACAGACAGCAACCCCGCTCCGACGAGGGTTTGCGCCGCACGACGGCTGCCCTTCCCGCCCGCGAGGTCGAGCAGCGAGGCGCTGCTCCACATCCCGATCGGCAACGCCACGAGCAGCGGATGAACCGGGTGACCCAGCCAGGTGCCGTGCAGCACGTCCTTGAACCGGCCCTCGGGCAGCACGACGTTCGCCAGCTTCACGTATGCGTTCGCGATCGGATCGAGCACCGTCGCCTGCTCCAGCATGCTGGTCAGCTTCATCCACAGCGCCATGTGCGTCTCCTCGAGTGCATCGCGTTTCCCGGGTCTGCCCGGGTCGTGCCCCTGCGGAACCTCAGCGCGACAAGGCCCGCGAGGGTTGCGACATCATCGGCAACGAGCTCAACGACGACGCCACACCCAACACCGCGGCCCTGCTGGACCCCGGGCGCCTGGGCGCATCGGACGGTCGCAAGCCACCTCCTTCTTTCTTGTCGGTCAAGAAGGAAGAGGGGTAGACGGGAGGAGAGAAGCCCCGTCGTCAACTGTCCCGACCGCCCATGCGCCGTGCGCCGGCGGCCCTTCAATGTGACGAGCTGCGCGCCCTGAACGCAAAAGAAGGCGCTGTAAGGGCTGGTCGCGGCTGGTCGAGGATGGCGGTCAAGGTCTTCCAGGTGGTGCGGTCCAGCCGGCCGAAGTCCCCGGTGATGGTCTTCAGACCGTTGCGTTCGGCCCGTTCACCGCGGACGACTCCTTCGTGGTGCTCATAGGTGTTGACGGCCTGCAGGACCCCGTGGGCGGTGCCGGCCCAGGGCGAGACCCTGGGGTCGTTCCGGTACAGCGTTGTCAGGCTGTCCCGCTTGGCCTCCGCCATCGTCTGCGACCGGCCGGTCAGCGGCAGACCGGCGGTGGCGTGGACCCAGGGGATGTGAGCGTCCAGGAACGCCTCCCACTGGCTTGGGGTGACCTCCACGCGGCACAGCCTGGCGACTTCCTGGGCGAAGTCGTCGGCCAGGCTGTGCACCAGCGCCAGCGCCAGTGCCTGCCGGGCCGGGCCGAGCTGGGCGTGGGAGTTGCGGCTGTGCTTGATCTTGACCTCCTGCCCTCGCTCGGACAGGGCGAGTTCGCGGGTGTTGTCGCAGACGGTGTCGGTGACGGTCCGCTTGTAGGTGGTCGCGATCGAGCCGTCGAAGCTGGTGGTGGCCAGCAGGTTGGGCCGGAACGCCACCCCTTCCGGAGTGGTGATGGTGTCCGGCACGGACACCTCCACCCAGGCGATCGCCCCGCCGCGCAGCAGGCCGGCGCTGCTGATCGCCAGGTCGCCGTCCAGCAGGTCGGCGACGGTGCTTAGCAGCCACTCCCGGTACTGATGCCGGGTGTAGCCGGGACCGAAGATCCCCATCAGGGTGTCGTCGTCGGAGCGGCAGATCGCCTGCCGGTTCGGCAGCACCGCCCAGCGCCTGGGCAGTCCGCCCTGCCAGTGCGTCGCGTCCACGACCGCGGCGGGCAGCTCGACGGCCAGCCGGCGGCTGTCGGCTTGCCAGCTGAACAGCCGGTCCTGGACGTCGGCGACCGGGATCGCCCCGGGGTAGTGGTTGGACTGCTCTCCCTGCTCCTGGGCCCGCCAGTGCCAGGCCGTGCCGCGCTTGTCGGTGCACCCGATCAAGGTGTTGATGTTCAACCAGCTGATGCTCTCTTTGGACATGACAGTTCTCCTTCGGGACATGAAGAAGCCCGACCCCGGGAGTGGGATCGGGCCGGGATGCTCTGGTCGGTCAGGCGGTGGGTGCGGTGGCGTCCTAGGTGTCGAAGCAGACGAACGTCGCGGTGGCCTCGAGGAGGCATCCGGGGCAGGCGCGGTAGCCGCCTTGCACGTCGCCGGGCCCCGCGCGGGCGCCGAAGCAGTCGTGGCAGCTCATGCCGACTCCGCCTCCGTCTCCGACTGGCTGCTACCGGGCTCCAGGGTGGGGAGTCCGAGTGCCCGGTAGACGCTGGCCCGGCTGACCCCGAGGACCTTGGCGATGCTGGAGACGTCGTAGTCGCCGCTGTCGCGCATCGCCCGGGCCGTCCGCAGCTTGTCCTGGGTCCAGACCGTGGGTCTTCCGCCGACCCGCCCGCAGGCCCGGGCAGCGGCCAGCCCAGCCATGGTGCGTTCGCGGATCAGTTCCTTCTCGAACTGCGCCAGGCTGGCGAACACGTGGAAGACCAGCCGTCCGCCGGGCGTGCTGGTGTCGATCTGCTCGGTGAGGCTCACCAGGGCGACGCCGCGATGATCAAGGTCGTGCACGACGTCGATCAGGTGCCGCAACGACCGTCCGAGCCGGTCCAGCCGCCACACCACCAGGCTGTCACCGCTCCTGGCGCACTCCAGCGCACTCGTCAGACCAGGACGGTCCTGGACCGACCCGGGGGCACGGTCGATGAACACCCGGTCCACCTGGGCCTGCTGGAGCGCGTCCAGCTGCAGGGCCTCGTCCTGGGTGTTGGTGCTGACCCGGGCGTAGCCGATCTTGAAGGGGGAGTGGGCAGAACTCGTCATAGCTCTCCTTTGGTGAGACGAGGAAGTGGCCACCAGTTGTGGACACCTGTAGGCATGCCAAAGCGGGGTCCTGCGTCATGTCGCAGAACCCCTCGTATGAGAGACCGACCGGAACAGCGGCTTCGCCGGGCCGGCCCGCTGCTCGGTAAGGCCGTGGCCGTCGGGGTTCGCGTTGTTGCGCGACCGGTAGGTGCTTACCGCCAAGCTCTTCCACGACCCCCGCTACCGCAGCACGCTGGGGACCAGCCTGTCGCCGCCCAGTGGGCGGAAGCAGCGGACCGGGTCGGCTCTGAGCCCCGCGTCCGCTGAGCTGGTTGACGGCGCACACCTCACGGCGATGGCCAGCGAGCCTGTGCCGAAGCAGCGGTCGAGGTCCTGAGCCTCTGGACTTCGGTGACTGGGAGGGAGTACCCGCGAGCGCCAGAGCCACCCGGTCTTACGCCCGCTCGGGACATCGCCGCAGAGCGGTGGGAGCGCCCGCTCATGCTTGATATGTGAGTGATCGGACGGGGCGACTGCTCGGGGCGGCAGCGGCTAACGGCAGGGATGAACGCCGTCACGAGCCGGTCACGTGTGGCGCTCGTCAGCTCGACGCACGGTCCTTCGTGAAGCAGCGAAACGGCGGAAGGACTTCACGCCGAGGCTCGGTCACGCACATCTCCGTCTCGTCGGCGCGTTGCGCGATCTCACTATGCAGCCCCGTTCCTGTCATCCGCTAGCTCAGGGGCAGTAAGGGGCTGGTACTGCCTACTCGATAAGCCGCGGTCTACTGCGGGCAGCTGCGGCGCCGGTTCACTCGGTCGCTGCGAACTTCGCCGTCGCGTCGACAAAGATGGGTACCAGCTCCTCGGGCATCACGAATTCTGCCATCCAGCCGCCGACCTCGAACGCCGCGGCAAGGGGTAGGACTGGTTCGGCGTCGAGTTCGAAGTACTCGGTGACCCGTCTCGCCGCAGTGCCGAAAGGCCTACCGGCTCCTTTCATGCCCTGCTCGGGGTTTCTGCCGAGGATCTCGGCCATGCGAGCCCGGCCGATGTGTCCGTTATTGGCGACCGCCTCGCAGAACACCTGATAATGCTCTGGCCAGCCGTGGAGGTATTCGAGGTACGCGAACGCGAGTTCAGCCGTCCACCCGGTTGCCTCATCGTCTGCAAGGGCAACCTCGGTGAGCGTTGAACTGCTCACCTGGACACCGAGCATGCTGCCCAGCTCGATGAGATCGCGCGATCGCATCATTAGGAGCCGCTGGCCGGTGGTGGCTAAGAGTTCCGAGACCAGCTCGGGGCGGGCGCGCATCGACGCCGTGCCGCGGTCGGCCCACCAGTCCTCCTTCTGGTCGTTTGTGACCATCAGGATCGACATCTTGCGCTGGTCGGCTTCGGCCATCGTCTGGTGCCAGACGATGAAGTCGCCAACAGCTCGCTCGGGGCCCTTGTCAGCATCCATGTAGCCCGGGGGGATTCTTGCCGCGATCCGGGCCACTCCCTTCTTAATGAGCGCCTCAAGCTCGCCCGTCGTCGGAGGTGGTCCCACCCGGCCCTCGAGAAGGGGCTCCAAGCGGCTAAGCACGTGGTCGTCGTGCGTGGGACTGTCCGGGGTCGTCGCGTGGGCTTCTGCGTTTCGAGCGTCCATGAAGGACAGCAGCGTCTTACGGGCCTCCGTCAACTCCCGCACCGCATCTGGCTGGGGCGTCGCACTCCGGTCGACGACTCGCTGATGCCACTTCCGGAAGGCAGTCTCAGCGTCAGCCAGGGACTTCTCCACCGTCTCGCGCTCGCGGTGGGATCCCTGGTTCTCGCTCAGCGCCCGTCGCCGGTTCCGCCAGAACTCGTCGAGAACCTGGTGGGGGACGAAGAGTCGGTCGCCGACCGCCGTGAAGATGTCGGTGAACTCGGCCAGAGCCTTACCCTGATAGTTGTACAGACTAATCAGCACGTTGGTATCGAGGACGACCAGCCAGCTTTTGACTGCCTCGGCTCTCAGCTCCTCGGTCGCCGATCGGTATCCGTCGAAGCCGTCGTACAGGCCGGGGCTCATATCAAGACGCGGCGGAGTGAGGCCTTCACGCGAGGCACGTTACGCCTAGAGTGGGGCCATGGTGGCGCCGACCGATGATGACCCGGACGCCCTAGACCTGATCGGGTTCTGCGGGACGCGTCCGAGCGCAGTGCTCGTCCGCGAGATCAGCCTTTGTAGTGGCTTGGCCGGCGGCTGGCGCTTTGGCCCAATGCCCTTCCTCCAACCGACAAACGATTCGACTGAGAGACGAGGCAACCGACGTACGACGGACGCGGACGCGCGTCGCAGCCTCATCGGACCGCAGCAGGGCAAAGTGCTGTACGGAGCGGTCGAAGCGTCGGGCCCCAACGGCGGTCGACCGGCCAGCACTCGAAGGCACCAGATGTCGACGGGATGGACCTGCGCTGGGATCGATGTTGTCGCGGTCGAGGTGTTGCTGTTTGCTCCGATCATTGTCAGCCCGCAAGGCGCCCATCCCAACGGGTTGCTCGCTGTCCATGTCAGTGCGGGTAACGAGACGGTGGATGCCATCAAACGGAGCGCAGCCTCTCTCTCTGATGTCTTGCAACCGACGTCGACTCGTGGCGAGTTGTTCTGGAGGGACCTTGCGGGTTTGTTGGGATCGTCTGTCTCGGCGGCAGGGCCGGTGCGAGGGATGTACTTCGACCAGATTAAGACTTCGGGATCCGCCAGGAGCGAAGCGCTTGCTCTGGCCTATCAGCGCGTGGCCGGGGCCGCCGAGATCGACGCCCACCTCAGGGCGCGCGCAGAACGGCACGAGCTGACGATTGCGCGACCCGACTGGAGTGCGCTGGTGTTGCGCGACGGTGGTGCCTTTGTCGCGCACCAGACCAGCGGCGAACGATTCGCCCCGACCTTGCGCACACTCGTGCATACCGTCTATCTCGATGGCCTGCTGCTTGCTTTGACGCAGCGTCGGCTGCTCGATGACTCCGACCAGCGCGCAACCGAGGCCGGGCTCGACACGCCTGCGGACCTGGTAAGTCTGGAGAGCCAGCACTTCGACTTCAAGCGCACCTATTGGCGTACATCGTTGACCCAAAAGCGTCACTCGCCGACCGACGACGTATTCCGCGCGTTTCAGAACGAGCTGCTCACGCCGCTGGACGTGGCTGACGTCGAGGACCGGGTCCGAGAGGGCGCCAGGCTCGCACGAACTCTGCATGCCGAGCGGGCGGAGCAGGCCCAGGATCAACTGACGCGCCTGGTTCGCAACGCGACCATCGTGATCGGATCCTTCAGCCTTGCCTTCACTGCCGCGCCGGTGCTAACCGGTCCGAGCTTCGGCGCGTTCTTGTGGGCTGCCTTGATCGCGGTGGCGGGGATCGCAGTCGCGTTCACCTTCCTGCACCTGGCAAAGGCTCGCGAGGCCCGCTGACCCGTTCCATCGCCAATGCCGGTCGTGGTGTCGTGCCTGCCCCCTGCTACACGTCTTCATCTGCCGCTGGTCGCTCGTCAGCGTTCACGCACCCGCCCTGCAGCACGCCGTGCCGGCGGGGTCGCCGCATACTGCTTCACGAAGGCCGGCGTTGACGCCACCGCCAAGGCGACACCGGAAGGCACTTGATGGAGGCCAGTCAGGCTCATTGACCGCTGCTGCCGTATCGACTGATGTTCACAGCCCCGACTCCCAGCGGGCCTTGCGCTCGTCGGCTGACTGCTCCCACCACGGCGTACCGCGCTCCCCGAGCGCGGTCTTGGCCTCGTTCACGCGGGCGCGGGCCGATCGCTCGCCGTCCTCGTCGTGGGCCTTGAGCGCGGCGCCGACCGCGCGCCGAGCCGACATCAGCGACCGACGCAGTTCAGCGGCAACATCATCAGGGATGGCGGGGTCGGTCGCCCGCCACCGGCGGCCGTCGACCATGATGAAATGGCCGTCGTTGCTGAGGTCCATGCCGAAGGCCTACCCGGTGTGTCCCGCCGCCGCCCATGGCGGCCTTCACGTCGTTGCGGCCGCAGCCGCGAGCTGAGCGCCAGATCCGCGGGTGACGCCCTCCGGGGGCTGGGTGAATACGGCACCTCAGCGGCGATCCGAAAACGGCGGGGCCGTGTTCTCCGAAGCGAGGCGATCGATGTGTCTTTCTTGGTGCCATCGTGCAAGTACCCGCCCATGCCGCTCGGCGTGCTCCGAGTCTCTGTGGGCGTCTGTGAGGCCGGCTCAGTCGAACTGGTGGTCGGATGTACCCGGCCAGGGCCGGCGGCCTTCTACGGGCAGATCAGACACCGTCATCTGCTGCTGCTGTAGCGACCGAGGGCTGCGCCAAGAGCTTGGTGCTCCCGGCGCAGCCCGCGCCGTCGCTACTTCCTGCCGCCGGGTGGCTGGTACCGGGAGGCTGGCAGGTCCGGTCCGAATGCCGAGTCGGCCAGGTCGGCGGCTTTGCCGATCGCGGTCGTCCAGGCCTGCAGGGCGTCCCGGTCCTCCAGGTAGACCAGGACCCGGCCGACCCGGACCGCGATGTGGCCATAGCCGCGGCCGGTGGCCTCCGGGGTCATCGCGAAGACCCGGTGGTCCTGCGGTCCGGCGAAGATCGCCTGGGTCGCGACCTGCATCCTGGGCTGCGGCCGGACCCAGAAGCGGCGGCCCCCGACGACCTGCAGGTGGTCGCGTCTACCGGGCATCGTCGTCGTCCTGGTCGTCCCAGTCGACGTCGACCAGCCGCTGCCCCCGCCACGAGGTGCTGGACGAGGACGACACTGCTGGTCGCAGCCCGAGGGTGAGGGCGTCGATGACGCCGTCGACGGCTTTGGACAGCACCAGCACGACCGCCGCGAGCTGCTGGGCCCGCCGGGTGGACAGGTTCGCGAGCTCCGGTTGCTGCTCCCGTAGATGGTTGTAGAGCAGTACCGCCAGGGCCGCGGCCCCAGCGATACCAATGATCAACACCATGATTTCTCCTTCGGCAGGACGAAGGCCGCCTCCCGGGTGGAGACGGCCTGAGGAAGTGCTGGCAGTGCTGGTGGTGCTGTGGGTTAGCGCCGCTTCTTGGCCACCGACCGCTTGGGCGCCGGGTAGCGCAGCTGGGTCGGTTCCAACCCGACGGCCTGCTCCAGCAGGTCGCTGTCCCGGGTGCGCTCGCCGACCTCGACGGTGAACGGCGGTGCCGGCGGCGTGGTCGGCGCTGGCGGTGCCTCAGCGGGGACGACGGTCGGCACCGCGGCGGTGGGCGCCGGGTCGGTTGCCGCCGCTGCGGTGCCTGCCGGTGCGGGGGCCGGGCTGGGGTCCATGCCGGGGACGACCCCGGCGACCACCGTGCCGGCGTCGCGGAGCACCGCGGTCGGCAGCAGAGCGAGGTTGGCGACGATCCGAATCAGCCAGGACCAGGGGCGGGGCAGGAAGCGCCCTACCAGGGCCCGGAGCAGGCGTTCCCGAGCGATCGCGCCCAGCGCCTTGGCGGGCAGGTTCTGCGACCGCAGCAGCCCACTGAGGCGCTGCAGCTGCTGGACCCGGTCGGTGGCTGCCTGCATGACCGCAGTCGCCTTGCTGCCGAGCCAGGTGGCCAGCCGGGCACCGGGGCTGCCGAACAGCCGCAGCGTCCAGCCGACCGCCGTCCCGACCGCCCCAGCGGCGGTGCTGACAGCTGTGCTGACCGCCCGGAAAGCCTTGCCGACCAGGCTCTGCCCCACATTCGTGGACAGGCCCCAGACCAGGCCGGCCAGGACCCCCGGTGCCCGCAGGCCGCGCGCGGCTACTGAGGCGGCGCCGAGCAGCCAGCCGTAGGAGCGGCGCACCATCGTGAACAGCCCACCCAGGTGCAGCCGGGCGGCGAGCCGACCGGCGCCCTGGGTGGCAGTACGGGTGTAGCCCAGGAGCAGGTCCTTGGCGGTCAGGAAGGCCGCGAAGCACTGCCGGTCAAGCTGCCACGCCGCTCTGTCGTCGTGCTGTGGTGGATTGACCGCCTGCAACGGCGGCCGGTGATCTGTACTGGTCATGTCGTGCTCCTTGAGATGAACATGCGAAAGGGCCCCGACGGATGCCGAGGCCCAGCACGTTCCGGGTCAGCTGGCCCAGAACGCAAAAAGGCCCTCCACCGGATCGGTGAAGGGCCTGTCATGCGAGCGAGGGGCGGTGTTGCCAGCCCTGCAACAGGGCGTGGTTGTCCTACCTCGCTGATCTCAGTCTAGCAGAAGATGATCATGATTGGCAAGCGCTTCTCCTGTGGAGACGCCGGGCGCGGGATCGGGCGCGCTGCGCTTTCGGCCGGCCGCACCAGCAAGTGCGGAGCTTGGCTGGCTAAGGAAGCGATCCACACCCTCAAAGGAACCTGCCGTCTGGTCGCCTGGGACTGGCCGCCGCGACCTTCGGCGTGATCTTCGTCGCCGATGTCCCCAACAAGTCGCTGTTCGCCTCACTTGTCCGGCTCTTCGAACTTGAGGGGGAACGACACGATCTTGTGAGCTCTTGGGTCCCGGGTTGAGACCCGTGGCTCCTTGATGCTTTCGGTGGATTCGAGCCGAGAACACAAGGAGCCACGAGTGATGCCCGACGGTAGGACCATCTTGTTCGGCCTGCCCGGAGTGGGGGTGCGACACGTCGAACATGTCGCCGACCATCCGCTGCGGGGAAGCAGCTTGCCGGGCACGCCAGCCCGGCTGGTGCATGTGGTGACGACCGACCCAGCGGCGGCGTTCTGCCCGGCGTGTGGCGTGGTGTCGAGCTCGGTCCGGCAGCGCCGCACGACCTCGCCGCGGGACGTGCCCTACGGCGAGGAACGCCTCGCGGTCCGCTGGCACAAGGTCCAGTACGCGTGCCGGGAACGACCGTGTCCGAGGAAGGCCTTCACCGAGCAGATCGCTGAGCTGCCAGCTGGGGCGCGGATCACCCATCGGTTGCGTCGGCAGGTCGGCGCGGCGGTCGGCGACGGTCAGGCGGTCAGCGTCGCGGGTGCGGGGCTGATGAGCTGGCCGATCGCCCATGCGGCGTTCACCGTGCATGCCGAGGCGCTGCTGACCGAGCCGGCTGCCGTGACCGTGTTGGGGATCGATGAGACCCGCCGGGGCCGGCCTCGTTGGACCCGCTGCGACCTCACCAACACCTGGCTGAAGCTCGAGCGGTTCGAGACGAACTTCGTCGACCTCGGCGGCCCACAGGGCCTGCTGGGGCAGGCTTCTGGCCGTCGCAAGGACAACGTCATCGGCTGGCTCGATGAGCGCGGCCAAGCCTGGAAGGACCAGGTCCAGATCGTCGCGATGGACCCGTGCGCGACCTACCGCTCCGCGATCCGCCAGGCCCTACCGAACGCCTTGATCGTCGCCGACCACTTCCACCTGGTGTCCTTGGCGAACAAGGCCGTCACCGAGGTCCGCCGGCGCGTCACTGTGGACACCACCGGGCACCGCGGCACCGCGAAGGACCCGATCTGGGCCAAGCGCACCCGGCTGCTCCGCGCGAAGGAACGCCTGAGCCCGGAGGCGTTCACCAAGATGTGGAACGGCCTGATCGACAACGACCCCTCCGGTCAGATCCTCAGTGCCTGGATCGCCAAGGAGGAGCTCCGCAAGCTCCTCGCGCTGGCCAAGACCGGCGGCGTCCGGCATGACGTCGCCCACCAGCTGTTCCGCTTCAACAGCTGGTGCGCCAACTCCGAAGTGCCCGAACTCGAGCGGCTCGCCGCCACCATCGCAGCCTGGTGGCCTGAGGTCCTGGGCTTCTTGCAGACCGGCGTCACCAACGCCGCGACTGAGGCCACCAACCGGACTGTGAAGACGGCGGCGAGGACCGCCTACGGCTTCCGGAACCTCGATAACCAACGCCGACGGGTACGGTTCGCCTGCACCCGGTGCCACCGCGGGCTACCGACTGCTGAGGGCTACTTCCCCCTCAAGTTCGAAGAGCCACTTGTCCTGGGTACCCGCTACCGCGCCCGGTGGGTGTGTGGATCGGGTCACCGCCGCGTTCGCCGTCCACGTCGTGATCGCGGTCGCCACCGGCTGGGTCCTGGACGTGCTGCCCCGCCGGCTCGTGGAGGGGGGGTCGCGGTGCTGTTCGCCGCCGACGGACCGGAGGGTCAGCGTCCAGGGCGGGACGGCGAGGGTCTTCCTGATCCGGATCAATGTCTGGCTGCTCGCGGGCCTCTATTGGCTCAGACCCTCTTGTCGAGCATCACGGCAATACTCCGAGCTTCGCTCTTTCCAATCCTGAGCAATTCGGCCCGGCATCCGGAAGGTAAGCACTAAACTTTCGGGCCAGATCGAGTGCTCGGGCAAATTCGCTCTCTTCGATAACACCAGGTGTCATCAAGCCGGCTAGTTGTTCCGCCATCGCTTGCTGTGGCCCGGACAGGCCGATACGCACATCATCCGTGCCAAGCACGTATTCAATAAAAGGTTCACCCAGTAAATCGATCAAGGACTGTGGTATTGGTACATCCATGCCCCACATTATGGCACCACAGATCGAACACCTACAGGGCACTATGTCGCGTGTCTGCACCGCTAGCGAGGACGTGGCTCTGTCGGCGTGTCGCAAGCGGTGCCAGGGCGGAGCGAGTGGGACCCGCACTGCAACTAATCATTTACGCCGCAGTACCGGGCGTGGCTGGACGGGCAGGTCGACGCGTGCCTCACCGGGCGGGACATCCCACGCTGGGCCGCCGACGATCGTGTCGTCGTCGACAGCCTCGGGTTCCGTGGGCCGCCGCCGAGGTGGTGGAGCAGGACACCGGCAACGGCTGTTGCAAGGTGCAGCGCGACGGGCGCCGTCGGACGGTGACGGTGACGGTGCCGTCGGGGACAAGCTGCGGGCAGCGACACGCAACCGCAGGTCGGACCGGCGCTGACATAAGTAGAACTACCAGCGAACCAGTACTGGCGGGGCAGGGCTATGTCGTGCAGCTCCCAGCCAGGCCGGCTGGGAGCTGACCTGGGGCGGTCCGGGCGTCTAACGAAGGTTGCAGCCAGCGCTAAACGCGGCTCCCGACGCGATGGGTCAGACGGCCGTCTGGCCTGTAAAGCGCTGCCGTGCTGCCTGCCGAGAGACAACCAGCGCCACGCCGAGCTGGTTCCATGATCGCCGTGTGCTCGGGCTACTTCGACGGCCTCGCGGAGCTTGGCCCATCCGCGCGTACGGCCTCAGCGTTGACAGCGATCTGTCGCAGGTCCTCGTTGTCCGGCCTGTATGCACGAGCCGGCGTACCTCGATGCTCCGGCCGCACAGACTGACCAGCTTCGGCCGCAGCCGCCCCACCACCCGCACCCGATCGCCCTCACGCAGCCCGAGCACACCCGCACCAACCTGCGACCACCGACCAACGCCGGTATCCAACACCCGGCACGAAGCGCGCAACCCCTCCACCACCAGCCCCCGCAACACCACCCCGCCGCCCGCGACAGCGCTGGGCTCGGTGACCGCCGGGCCGTGGCGGGCGCCGACAGTGGCTCGGCGGGATTAACCATGCCGGCTCCCCCCCGGTCCGCTGGCGCCGCGCGACCCGTCAGCGCCCCCCCAGGACTACCGCGGCCGCCACCCCCGTGAGCGCACCGCTCCTGCGCCTGCTCGGTCGGGCCGCCACGTTCACCTCAGTTCGACGGCGGACATGGCAAGTCGGTTCCCCATCACGGTGACGGGTAGCTGCGTCCGGCCTTGTCGCCCCCGGGAGGCGCCGGAGGGACGGGCGTCGCCGAGGCAGGGGCCCAGTGGGGTCGCAGACGGCTTCAGCCAGTCGAGCCGGTTCTCGTTGTTGTTCTGCGTAACGTCCCGGGATCTGGTTGGGGTGGCGCAAGCCGGAAGCTTGTTCGGCGGCTCTCCTTGAGTGGTGGGAAGTGGCTGCGCAAGTCGGGCAAACGCCCTATTGTGGCTTCTTGCCCGGGTGGTCGCTGGTTGTGCTGGACCTGCCGGTGCTGCCCCGTACCGTCCTGGTCTGCCTCAGTGAATGGACTGCTATGCGTCTACGCCGTTCTTCTGTTGCGTTATCGGTCATCGCGTTGGGTGGGGTGGGGATGCTGCCGGCGTTCGCCAGCACGCCAGCGGATTCCGGGACGCTCACCCCGTCCTCGACGCCTGGGGTGGTGAGTTCCGGCTGGACCGGCACTATCGCGGGCGCCAACCCCAACAGCGACTGCACCCAGACCCCGGCTGGCGCCACCAATGATCACCACACCTTCACGCTGTCGGTGCCGGCGAACTTCTATCCCACGCACACCGTGAAGATGGAGATCTCCGAGACGGCGACCGCCGCGGACAGCATCCTGACCGTGGCCGGCCCCAAGGGGTCCGGCAGCTCCGACAACAGCTCGGTGGGTGGTTCGGAGAGCAAGACGATCGTCGATCCGCCGTCGGGGACCTACGACGCGATCACTTGCTCGTTCGCTGGAGCGTCGCCCTACACCGCCAGCGTCACCCTGACCACGGCGATGCCGACCCCGGTCACCACGACGGGTGGGACCAGCACGACCGCGGGTCCGTCCTCGTACGGCAACTACCCGCTGGCGGCGATCGCGGGTTCGGCGAACTCCGGTGAGCCCTCGATCGGGGTGGACTGGGGTACCGGGAACGTCTACTTCCAGGCGAACCTGAACACGATCAAGGCCCAGTTCCCCTCCTACGGCGCCAGCCCGACCTTGACGGACGTCAGCTGCGCAGCGACGACGGCGACGACGCTGGACCCGATCATGTTCACCGATTCCCAGACCGGTCGGGTCGGGGTCAGCCAGCTCACTGCCAACCCGGTGGTGTTGAACAGCATCACGAACTTCTTCGACTCGACCCCGAACCCGACCGGGCCGCAGACCACCACATGCAAGCCGAGTCAGGGCGGCGGGGAGGTCGCCGGCCCGGACCACCAGACGCTGGGTGGCGGGGTCTACCCCAAGGCGTTGCCGCTGGGCGCCGGGCCGATGGGGGCGTATAAGCACGCGTTCTACTACTGCTCGCAGACCCTGGTGGCCGGCGCGTTGTGCTCCCGTAGCGACAACGGCGGCACCACGTTCACCAATGGCAAGCCGCCGTACACCACCGAGTGCGGTGGTCTGCACGGTCACGTCCGGGTCGGCCCGGAGGGCAATGTCTACCTGCCGAACAAGAGCTGCGGCAGCACCCAGGGCCTGGCGGTGTCCAAGGACGCCGGGCAGAGCTGGAAGGTGCAGCCGGTGACCGGAACCACGGTCAGTGACGGCAGCGACCCGTCGGTGGCGGCGGACCGCGCGGGCAACGTCTACTTCGCCTCGATCAGCTCCGCGGGCACGCCTCAGGTCTCGGTGTCCAACACCCAGGGCACCACGTGGAAGGCGCCGATCAACATCGGCGACAACCTCAAGATCGCCAAGTCGGTGTACCCCGAGGTCATTGCTGGCGACGCAGGCCGGGCCACGGTGGCCTTCGTAGGGTCCACGACCCCTGGTGACCGCAACCTCGCCCCGTACGGCAAGTCCGCCGATGGCGGCACCTACACCGGCGGCACCTTTGACATGTACACCTCCACCACGGTGGACGGCGGGGCGACTTGGAACACTCAGGACATCACCCCGACCGACCCGGTGCAGCGCGGTCAGATCTGCACCAACGGCACCACGTGCAGCGCTGGCCGCAACCTGCTGGACTTCAACGACATCACCGTGGACAAGACCGGTCACGCCCTCATCGGCTATTCCGACGGCTGCACGGCCGCCTGCGTCACCAGTACCAAGGTCAGTGACAACAAGCAGACCTCCGCGGGTGTCATCGGGCGGCAGATCAGTGGCCCGCTGCTGTTCGTCCCGCCGGCCGCCGCGGGCCGCTTCCACCCGCTGACCCCGGCCCGGATCCTGGACACCCGCACCACGTCCACCCCAGTCAAGGCCGGCGCTGACCGGCAGGTCCCGGTCATCGGCGTCGGAGGCGTGCCCGCGTCGGGGGTGTCCGCTGTGGTCCTGAAAGCGACCGTTCCCAACCCGGCGGCCCCCGGCTACTTGGAGGTTTACCCTTCGGGAAGCAAGCCGGCGATCGCCACCAGCAACGTTAACTGGCCCCCAGGACGCACCGTGTCGAACGCGGTCACGGTCAAGGTCGGCAGTGGCGGCAAGGTAGGTCTGCTGGTCAACTCGGGTAGCGCTCACGTGGTGCTGGACGTTGTTGGCTGGTACGGCGACGCGACCGACCACACCGGCGACTACTACCACGCCTCCACACCCAGCCGGATCCTGGACACCCGCCAGTCGGGCAGTGGAGGACCAGTCGCTGCGGGCGCCGACCGCGGCCTGATGATCGCCGGACACGGCGGGGTCCCCGCCAACGGGGCGAGCGCGGTCGTCATGACGCTGACCGCCGTCGACGCCACCAACCCGGCGTACGTCCAGGTCTACCCGACCGGAAACAGGCCGGTCAGCCCGACCAGCGAAATGAACATCCTGCCGGGGCAGGCCGTCGCGGCGCTGGTCACCAGCCCGATCGGTAGCGGTGGCAGCGTCCAGCTGCACGTCAACCAGGGCAGCGTCGACCTCGTAGCAGACGTGCTCGGGTACTACGCCTCGGACGGCAGTCGGTTCATCCCGATGGCGCCGAGCCGGTTGCTGGACACCCGGATCACCGGCAAGCCGGTGATCGCCGGGAACGACCAGCCGGTGGCGGTCGGGAACCACAACAACGTGCCTGCGGACGCCCAGGGTGTCGTGGTCAACACGACGGGCGTGAACGCCACCCAGTCGCTGGACGTGGAGATGTACCCGACGGGGTCCAAGCCGCGCCAGCGCACCTCGGTGCTGAACCTGCAGGACAACCTGGCCATGGCCGACCTCGTCATCATGCCGCTCGGCACCAGCGGCGGCGTTAACCTGAGCGCCAACGTCGGCCAGACCGACATCGCCCTGGACGTCATGGGCTACTTCACCAAGTAGGCACAACCACCAGCAGGGGCGCCCCAGGCAACCGGGACGCCCCTGCTGTCCTGACCGGTTCGGCGAGGCCGCCGTCGACCGACACTTGACCAGACGGGTGATCTCCGCAGGGACTGCCGCGGGGACCGGCCGGGCGCGCCAACTAGCGTTCGGCCGGGCGGCGCCCGCGGCTGGTCGTGGACATTGGAGGCAGCAGGGTCGAGCAGCAGTCGGGGCCGGTCGACGTGCTGTGGCGACCACCGGGCGAAGCGGGTCGCGGCCTGCCGCTCCCCGCTGTCCGGCACCTGTGGGCTGGCGAGTCCCCTGCCCTGAGGCTGGCGCCTGCTAATCCGGTACGGCGCAGCAGCTCCGGCGGCAGCGCAGCCTGCAAGAGGCACACCGCGACGGGCCGAATCCGCAAGAACCGCCCCTTCAACGGCTCGCACGCGTTGCAGCCGGACAGCATCAGGCAGGCCCGGTTCCGAGCTTGCGGCCTCGCGGTAGTAGCCAGGACGTCGGCGACCAGCTCGTACCGGACTCGTTGTAGACCGACAGCGTCCCGGAGATCGTGAGCGGCACGACCGCGAGCTTCCCGACCACGGTGACCGGCACCCCGTCGAGGTCGGAGGTGCCCGGGCGGGTGCCGTCGTCCCAGCCGTGACGAAGCCGGGCCGCTGTGGCGCTCGCGGCAAGTCGCCGGCGGTAGTGAGCTTGGGCAGAATCAGCCTGCTCTTGGGCGGGCCGGGGAGGCCGTGGATGCCTGCCCGGCCCATGAGGAGCTCAACGGCACCGCGCCCCACCGTGAGTCCCCGGCCGAGGGTGAGTTCGGCGTAGACGCGGCGGGCGCCGTAGCCTGGAACGACTCGTGCACCTCGCTTGGTCGGGGATGGTTCCCCAGCCCCAGCAGGGCAACGGACCGCTGGGGACGATGCCGAGCTGCTCGTCGGGGTTGATGCGCCGCGGGGCGACGGTGCACAAGTGCAACCAGCTGTCCCCGAAGTCGAACTCGTAGACGAACTGCTCGCCCGCCTTGAGCCGTCCGAGGGTAAGTCGGCCCGCGTCCAGCACGGGGTCGTCTGGGTCGTCCCACTCTGGGTCGGGCTCGCCGACCCTCTGTCTGTCGGCGAGGTGGAACTGGTGGAGGTGGTTGCGGTCCCAGCGGCGAACGCGTCATCGATTGCGGTGGCGAGCTGGTTGAAGGTGTGGCTGCGGGCGGCGGCGAAGATCCGTCCCGGTCGGGGCCAAAGGTCATCGCAGTGGCCTTCGACGAGGTCGACGCGGATGGACAGCCAGGTGCTGCTCACGGCGTGATCCTGTCAGACTGCTGCGGCTTCCAGCGCCGCAGCCGCGTCGGCGGTGAGCTCTTGAGCGCGCTGCAGCGCACTGTTGATCCGCTCGACTTCCAGTTCCCGGGCGGCGAGCTGTCCGGCTGGTTCCCCTGCTTCGCGGGCCCGTTCGAGGGCACGGGTGTGGGAGTGCAGCATCCGCTGGAAGGTCGGTGTTGCGCTCTTCTTGGGTTGGGCGTGCCCGCAGCCCAGGCAGACCAGCCCGCGCGGGCAGTGTTCACTGGTGGGCAGCGCACACAGGTGCGTGCCCATGTCCCGCATGGAGCAGTTCGCGGTGAACGCCGCCCACTCCTGGTCGGTGGGTGCGTGGTGAGCTTCGGGTCCGTAGACGTCGCCGTAGAGGCCGCGCATCGCGCGGCGGTATTCCTCGACCAGCTGGGTCGGGTAGAGCTTGGCGTAGATCATCACGGTGTTCACGGTGGGTGCCCGAGCAGCGCTCGGATGACGTGCACCGGGGTGTGGCTGTTGAGGTGTTCGGAGGCGAACACCCGCCGACAGTCATGTGGGGTCAGCGCGAGTGCCCGGCCGTCGCTGTGCTTCGCGTCGGCAGCCAGCGACAGAGCCTTGAGCCTGCCGCGGATGGTTTGGTTGTTCAGCGTGCTCGGGTGAGTGCGGCCTTGCAGCAGGTAGGGCGCGGACGGCACCGCCTAGGCTTGGTTTGTGGCAGCAGATGCGCTTGGTCTGCTCGTGACTTCTGTGCGCGCCGTGTCTACCGCCGTACGCGCCGCCGGGGTGGCTCGCAAGTTCTGGGTTCCGCTACTGCTGTTACTGATCCTGGCCGGGCTCACCTCGTTCGGGCTAAACGGCTCCTCCGCGGCGGCCGTCCGAGGCGAACTGGGCAGCACGATCAGCGCCGACCCGCACCTGTTGGCGGGCAGCCCGCTTGGCGTTCGCGCAGATGAGTGGGCGATCAACACGCCGCTGAGTGTCATGCAGGTCCAGACCGGTATGCCGAGGATTCAGCCACTGCTGGGCAGTGGTGCTGACATGGCGTTGTCCTACGACGTTCCGGTGGCCGACGGTTGGGCGGTGTTCCGCCCGCAGCACTGGGGGTTCCTTGCCCTCCCGCTTGCGCAGGGTTTTGCTTTCCACTGGTGGTTTCCGGCCGCGCTGCTCATCTTTGCCCTGTGGTTACTCACGGTCACTCTCATGCCCGGACGGAATGCTCTCGGGCTACTTCTTGGTGCGGCCGCCGCGTTCTCGCCGTTTCTTCAGTGGTGGAATCTGGCGGGCAGTTTCTTGCCGGAGGCGCTGGCGGTTCTGGCGAGCGCCCTGTTCATCCGCATTTTGCATGCGCCCAGTCGATGGTGGTTGGTCACGCACGCCGTGGCGCTCGTCTGGGTGCTGGTTACCTTTGCGCTGGTGCTCTACCCGCCTTTCCAGATCCCGTGCGCGCTCGTGGCCGCCGCTTTCTGCCTCGGCTATCTTGTCTCCGCGACGACGGACGTTGGCTGGCGGGCATTGAAGGGGCGGCTGGGCATAGTCTCCGCCTGCGCGGCCATGTCGGTGGCGTGCGTGCTGCTCTTCTTGGTGGATCATCGCAGCGCCGTGGCGGCAATCGCAGGCAGCGCATACCCGGGTAACCGTACCGTTGGCAGCGGCGGCTACTCGCTGACGCGGTTGTTCAGCGGCTTTCTGGACCGCACGCTCACATCAAGAGCTGCCGCGAAGTCGATCGACTTTAATCAGAGTGAGGCGTCGAGTCCGCTGCTCGCCGGCGTGCTGGCCGCTCCGGTGGCTGTGTGGTTGATCGTGGCGGATCTTCGCCGACGCCGACGCCGACGGTGCAGTTCGGTGCTGGTGGCGCTGCTGGCCGTGCTCGCGGTGTTCATGGTGCGCTTGTTTGCGCCGCACATGGACGTACTGTCGCAGCTGACGATGCTCGACCGGGTTCCGAGTAACCGGCTTCTGCTCGGCATGGGGATGCTCTCCGACGTTGTCTTGGTGACGGTGGCGTGGCAGGTAAGCACGTCCAGACCACTGCGGCCGCCCCTCCTTACCACTGCATTTGTGCTCCCCTTCCTCGCTCTGTCCGCCTTGGCTGTGTATCTCCATCGCCAACACGATGTCTTTGTTGGCCCCCTCGCGGTCGCCGTGGCACTTGCGGCGGTGGTCGCGAGCGCTGTCGCGCTCTGGGCGACCCGGCGTCCGGAGCTGGGCGCTGCGCTGCTGATCGTGGTGTCGTTGTTCATCGCAGGAATGGTCAACCCGCTCTCCGCGGGCGTGTCCACGACCGGCGAGTTGCCCTTGGGTACCGCGGTGGCGCAGCTTGACCGATCGGATCCCGGCGGCTGGATCATGCAGCAGAACCGGCTGGGGATGGCCGCTCTCGTGGAACAGAACGTGCACACCTATAGCCTTGTGTACAATTACCCGCAGACCGCGCTTTGGCGCGAACTCGATCCCACTGGTGCGCAGTCGGACAGCTACAACCGTTACGGCTTCGCGAATTTCCAGCTGCGCCGTGGCCGGACCCAGTTTCCCGGCTACAACCTTGACAGCTACAGAATTGCAGTCGACGGCTGCTCGACGTTTGTGCAACGGCATGTCAAGCACATCGTCGCAGAGCGTCCGGTCGACACCGGCTGCCTGCGTCTGCGCCGGACGGTGTCCGAGGGCACGGCCGTGTTCTACCTGTACGACGTGATCTCGCCGAACGCGGACCTGCCGGCCGCCCGCTCATTCGGGTTGGTCCCACACAGATCCTCCCGCTGCAACCGTGCTGCAAACCCCCCGCGCCCGATGCTGCTTGGCCCCGTCGGAATGGCCCCTTCCGCCGGCGCTGCGCCACAGTGCTTGGCGGGGCGCGTCAGACCTGGGACGTGACGGTTCCCGCCGGCTGGCTACCAGACAGACGCAGCCCTCTAGGCTGGCTGCCTGCTCGACCCGAACTGGGCCGCCGGGGCGCGACCGACCAGGAAACCAGCTGCACATGCCAGAGCACTCGCCGAGCACTGCGGCCTCGGCGCGTAGACGCGATCACCTCCGAATCAGGGCGCTGATCTTCCCGACGGCGTTGACGGGGCTGCTTTGTGTCCTGGTCGGACTTGGCTGGTCCGGTTCGTCCTCCGGTGCGCTGCGGCACTACGTGGAGGCGACGTCCTCCGACGGCCACGTGGTCGCAGGCCACTTCCGCTCGGAGCGGTCTGATGAGTGGCTCGTCGCCACTCCGTACGCGATCTCCCAGAGCGAGCACGGCTTCTCACGACGGAACGAAACCGTCGGCACAGGCGCCGACATGTCCTTGCCCTTCAACCTCCCGTACTGGGACTGGACGACGGCGTTCCGCCCCGACACCTGGCCGGTGCTGATTCTGCCGCTATCGCACGGCCTGGCTGGCTGGTGGTGGGCCTGGTCGTGGATCCTCGCGGTCGGTGCGTACGCCCTTGTGCTCAGGCTCCTGCCACGTCGTCACGTGGTTGCTGTAGGCCTCTCGCTCACGCTGCTGTTTGCGCCCTTCGTCCAGTGGTGGTACTCGCCGACCACGCTGCTCAGCTTGGGGTGGGCGTGCTGGGCCAGCGTCGCCGCCCTAGCACTCGCCCAGAGCCAACCAGGCGCGGCGCGCGTCGTCCGCGGCGCGCTCCTGGCCTACACCCTGGTCGCCCTCGGCCTAACGGCCTACGTGCCTTATGTACTCCCTTGCGCCCTGGTGCTTCTCGCGGTGACCGTCGGATGGCTGTTCCGGATCGACGACGACGTCCCGCTGCGCAGCCGGCTGCCAAGCATCGTCTGGACCCTCGGGTCAGGCATGGCGGCTGGCGCCGTGCTCGCGCTGTTCGCGCTGACCCGATACCAGACGATCGCTCGGATCTCCTCCACGGTCTACCCCGGGCACCGTCGCGTCCTGTCGGGGGGCGGCGGGCTGGCCACGCTCCTGTCTGGCCCGTACGACTACGCCTTCCTGCCGGCTACCGCGCAGATCCGCGGCTGGGCCCTGAATCGGAGCGAGGGATCGTCCTTTGTCCTCACGGGTGTGTTCCTGCTGCTGCCGGCAGGTTGGTTGGCGTACCGCTCGTGGCGGCATGAACGCCGGATCGATGGCGTGTTGGCCGCGCTCGGGTCCGTCCTGGTGCTGTTCCTCGTCGTCGACTTCGTGCCGCGCACGACATGGCTGGCGCAGCTGACCGGCCTGGTGTTGGTGCCGCACGCTCGCATGACCATTGGCATCGGCTTGGCCTCCATGCTGACGGTTGCAGCGGTGCTGAGGGAGCAGGCCCGGCAGCGTGCGCCGATGACAGGCTGGGTCCTCGCGCTGGTTGGGCTGCTCGCCTTCGGGCTGACTGCGCTCACCGGAGTCCATCTGCACGCCGTAGCCCCCGGCGCGCTCCCCTCCCGCTCCCTGCTGGCCCTGGCAGCCGTCGTGTTCGCGGGTACATGCGTCCTCGTCCTGGTGCGCCCGGCCCTCGGCGTCGTCTCCGGCGCAGTGCTCTGCCTCTACCTGGCTGCGGCTGTCAATCCCCTGTACGAAGGCGTGTACGACGTCCGCACCACGAAGTTGGGCCAGGTCATCCGGGCCGTCGACCGGGACTCCCCGGGCAACTGGGTGAACGTCGGGTCGATCTACACAACTGGCGTCCTGGCCGAGGCCGGGGTCCGTCACCTGTCCGGGGTGTACGGCTACCCGGACCGCACGCTGTGGCGCTGGTTCGACCCCCAGGACCGATACCGGTCTGCCTGGAACCGCTACGCCTACGTCCTGTTCCAGGTGCACCCAGGACTGGCGTCAGTATCTAGTCCGCAACAGGACGTCGTCAACGTGGCCCTGGACCCATGCTCGCCTGCGGCCCACACGCACGTGCAACATGTACTCGCCGAAGCAGCCATCGCCTCGCCCTGCCTTCGGCTCCGGGCTGGCGTACGCGCGGGCCTGAAGCAGTACTACGTCTACGACGTGACCTGAGGTTTGGAAGCCGAATCAGCGTGCCGGCCTGACGATGACGGCGGACGAGGCGATCGAACTACTGCCCCTGCAAACGGCCCGCGAGCTGCTCGTGGGAGACGCCTCGGACGTCACGTCCGAGGTTCACCGGGCGACGAACGAGCACTGCGCCGGACTCGACGATCCGCTCGGCCGAGGCGTCCGTGCTGCCATCGTCGACGCACACGACGCATGAGAACTCGCGCGTGACGTTGCTCAGCACGGCATGGAGCACGCAGGCCTCGCTGTTGACAGGAATGACGACACATGTGTCCGTACCTTGCATGCTGTCCCCCTCCGGTTGCAGTTCCCCAATCTGTCTCAACGACGCAGTCACTCCGCGGGCACCGTGCCGCCCAGAGGAGCCCGTGTCTTGCCGGCCCACTTAGGATCACGCGATTGGGCTCACGCGGCGCAGGGCTGAGCTGGGTGGAGGCGGCCGGTGGCGGTCACCGGTCTCGCCCGCGAGGCCGTCGAAGGCGCCGCGCCCAAACAGCTCGACCAGGTCGGTGCGCTCGAGGTCCCCGACCTCGACCCGCTCCAGCTTCGAGCGAGCTTGCGCTGCGGTGATCTCGTTGACCTCGAACCCGGAGGTGGTGTTGCCGAAGGCGGTCAGCGTCTCGCCGAGGTAGCCCGTGTCGCAGCCGACGTCCAGGACGCGCTTGTTCGCCCCGACCAGTTCGACCAGCAGGGCGTGGCTCGTCCCCTGACGGTTGGCCAGGTCGACGTCCACGTCGTACTTCGACAGCGCGATGGCCAGGGGCTCTCTTGTGGAGTGCTGGTCCGGCGCGGGCAGCCGGAGCAGTCTTCGACCCGGGAGCCTACGACGGCGGGGCCGTCCTCGCAGCGAGGCGGGCGCAGGTGCCGGACCGGCAGGGCGCTCGGGCTGGGATGCTGTCGCCGTGCCAGCCGACCAGCAACCAGCCTCCCCGACGCTGGAGATCATGCTCCCGTACTACGGGCCGGTCGGGCTCCTGCAGGCGGCGGTTCGCAGCGTCCTCGCGCAGCAGGACCCGCAGTGGACGCTGACTGTGGTCGACGACGCCTACCCGGACCGCTCGGTCGCCGCGTGGCTCGCCGACCTGCACGACGAGAGGGTCAGGTACCTGCGAAACGAGGTGAACCTGGGCGTCAACCAGAACTTCCAGCGCTGCCTCGACCTCGTCACGCGCGACCTGGTCGTGATCATCGGTGGCGACGACCTCCTGCTGCCAAACTACGTTGGCACCGTCCGCGACGCGCACACTGCCCGACCGGCGGCTGCCGTGATCCAGCCCGGCGTCCAGGTCATTGACGGTGCCGGGCGCCCCGCACGGACGCTTGTGGACGAGGTCAAGCGCCGGGTGTACGCGCCCAAGCCCGCGGCCATACTCGAGATGGCGGGGGAGGACCTGGCCGTTAGCCTGCTCCGCGGAAACTGGCTGTACTTCCCGTCCCTATGCTGGCGCGTGTCGGCCATCGGCGAGACCCGGTTCCGGCCGGGTCTGGACACCATCCAGGACCTCGCCCTGGTCATTGACCTGATCATGGCCGGGGAGTCCCTGCTCGTGGTGCCGACGACCTGCTTCCAATACCGCCGGCACGCCGGTTCGGAATCCTCCTTGCGGGCCGAGCACGGCTCCCGATTCCAGGAGGAGCGGCGGTTCTTCCTTGACGTCGCACACCGTGCGACGGCCCAGAGTTGGCTCCGGGCGGCCAGGACGGCCAGGCTTCATCTCTCCTCGCGCCTGCACGCCCTGAGCGTGCTGCCTGGCGCCCTCCGCCGGCGCGACAGCGCTGCCATAGCGCGCCTGACTCGTCACGTCGTCGGTAGCGCTAGGGGCGCCGGCTAGTGGCCCTCACCCAGTCGTTGAGGATGTGGGGCGTACAGCTGCGCAAAGTTTTGCCGCCTGGAGCGGTCTCGCTCGGCGGAGGTGTCGGCGTACTGGGGGTCTCCGGGTACGTCTTCCTCGGCGTCGCTGCGCGCGCACTGCCCGCGGCGTCCTTCGCCTCACTGTCGGTGCTTTGGGTGCTGTTCAACGTCATCGGGCCCGGGCTGCTGTCGCCCGTCGAGCTTGAGGTGAGCCGGGCCCTGGCCGACCGCAGGGCCCGGCGGCTCGGGACGGGCGCGCTCATGCGCCGAGCGGTCATCGTTACCGGAGCCCTGCTGCTCGTCCTCCTGGTTATCACCGCGGCAGCACTCCCTGTCCTGCTCCACAAGTTGTTCGCCGGCGTCGGTTTGCTACTCGGCGCCCTGCTGTTCAGCTACGTGGGCGTGTGCTGCGCGTACTTGTCGAGGGGCGCGCTCGCGGGTTGTCGGCGCTTTCGGCGGTACTCCTCCCAGCTTGCGGTCGAGGGGGCCGCGAGAATCGTCGGCTGCGGCGCCCTGGCAGCGCTGAGCATCCACACTCCGGGGCCGTACGGGCTCGTGCTGGGTGTCTCGATGTTGCTGTCCGTGCTTGCAACGCTCCCGCCGCGTGGAGACCATCGGGAGCCGGGGCCGCCCGCCCCTTGGAGCGAGCTGTCGGGGGCATTTGCGTGGCTGCTACTGACGTCGCTGTTTAGCCAGGTCCTCGTCAACTCCGGTCCCGTCCTTGTCAAGCTGCTGGCCTCCGGGAGCGAAGCCGAAGCGGCCGGTCCGCTGCTCGCAGCTATCGTCCTCGCTCGAGTCCCGCTCTTCCTGTTCATTGCCGTCCAGGTCGTCCTGCTGCCGCGGATGGCCACGCTTCTCGGTGAAAGAAGGCAGGGGGAGTTCGTGCACGGCCTGCAACGTCTGCTCTTTGGGGTGGTGGGCTTGGGAGCCGCCGGAACCCTGACGATGCTCGTGGCCGGTCCGCAGATTCTCGCTCTTGCCTTCGGGCCGCGCTTTATCGTGGAGACCAGGCTGCTCACGCTTCTCGCGGCCGCCAGTGGCCTCTACATGGTGGCTATGGTCTTTAACCACGCGCTGATCGCCCTTCGCCGCTACCGCAGCGTCACAGTCGGGTGGGGGGGCGGCGTGCTCGCGCTGCTGGCCGTGGCCCTGTTCCTACCCGGCGCGGTGAGTGAGAGCGTGTACGGCTACTTCGCCGGCAGCGCCTTTGCTGCTGGGATGCTCGGACTGCTGCTGCGTCGGGCACTGCGGAAGGAGGTCGGACAACCACCCAGCGTGCTAGTGACGGAGCTGGCTTCGTGAGGACTGGTCGGACGCAGGGCGTCGGGGCGCGCCAGCCGGTGGCCGTCATGCTGCTTTGCGGGCCACCAGCACGAACTCGTTGTACGGGAAGGACCGACCCACGGGGCGCGGGAACGGGAACGAGTACGCCCGCTCCACCACCAGCCCCTGGCGCTCGGCCATCGCGCGCAGCGCCATGGCGTCGACGAAGCGGACGTGCGTGGCGTCTGTGGTGTAGCCCTTCTCCTGCGGGGCGATGAGCACAAGCCTCCCGCCGCTGCGCAGCCGCGGCAGGTAGGCCGCGAGCAGTGCGCCGCACTCGGGGGCGCCCATGTGCTCGACGACGTGCGCCACGAGCAGGGCGTCGAATCCGTTCGTCCGCTCGAGGGGGAGATCGGCCAGCTCCTCGACGGAGCACGCTTGCAGCCCTCGGGCCCGCGCGATCTCGACGCTCGCGACGTTGTGGTCCACCCCGAGCGAGCCGGCCGCCAGGTTCTTCAGGTTCCGGCCGATGCCGCAGCCGACGTCGAGCGTCCGGCCCAAGCGCAGGCTCTTCAGGTGCAGGGCGTACGGCAGCTGCACGGGAGTGATTCGACGCCACCACGCCCCCTCGAGGTGCGTGAGCCGTTGGGCGTACTCACTGCCGGCAGTGTCGGCACCACTGCTGTCGGGCGACACGCACGACCTCCCGAGGGCGTAGCACTTGAAGCCGTAAGGCTGCATCTCACCGGCGGGCCCGCCCGGCGTCGCAGATCGTGCCGGAGGGACCGGCATCCGGTCAACCCTGGCGGGGGCCCGCACCGACGCCGCGTTGCTGCCGGAGCTGGCCAATACGGCAGCTACGCCCCCAGCTAGGGCGTGTTTCTGAACTCATGCGTTGAGCCATAGGACGATCGAGGCCAGGACCATGCCGCCGCGGTAGATCAGGGCGTGCTTGTCGTAGCGGGTGGCCAGGCCGCGCCAGTTCTTGAGCTTGT
>JAABUT010001348.1_pt1 | contig 28608 bp, 24 predicted proteins | sample 5559281 | NCBI WGS metagenome assembly JAABUT01 (sample SAMN10711880, study PRJNA513359) | rock metagenome | isolation source: Antarctica rocks | place: Antarctica: Victoria Land, Ricker Hills nord | collected 2016-01-04
GTCAGATGCAGCCATGATGGCAGAAGCTCCTCGCGGCAAGGCGGTAGAACGCTCACGCCTTCATCACACCAGAGGCCCCACCGATCCGCTACTCCGATCCACCACCCCGGAACCCGACAAGAGCCGCTAAAGATTGGCGGGCGGAGCGGGCGCGACGCGTCCTGCTCCGCCCGTAGTTTTGTTACACTTCGACGAGAATGCGATAGCGCGTAAACCAGGCTTCAATCCCACGGTCGCGACCAGCATGCCGAACGACCCAGCGCTGCGGGCCGCCCTGGCCACCGCCTGGCACAACTGATGACCGACAGCCGGAGCAGACCGACGCACTTCCTGCTCCGGCTTCTGAGGGCTCATGGGTGAAAAATATTTAAAGACGAAGAGCTTTATTTCTGCCTTATACCGTCCATTTGGTAAAGAACTCTTTCAAGAGTGTTGGTACCTGACCTTTTACACTCTCTTAAAAGGGCAGGTGCGCTCGTCCTCTCTCCCCCCGTTAATTAATAACCCTTTCACGCATCGGCCGGCCCCGACGTGCTTGGCCCCGCTGCCCTCGGCGTAATCGCGCGGCAAACCTCGTCCACGAAGTCCTGGGGCACGTCGAGACCTACGGGTACCCAAACAGGATCGCTGCGATCGCCGTCTTTCGTGTCCTTGGGAAAGAGCACCCTCTGTATGTGGAACTTGTCCGTAAGGGAATAGTGAGCAGGCCAAGCGTCGAACCACTCAATATTCTCGAAGTGTTCTTTTGGATAAAAGCGTCTCCGCATTTCAGCTGTTAGATCCTCAATCGTGTTGGTGGGCGAGGTGCCGCCGTGCTGGATATGCCCAAGCGCGAACAGCACCCGCTTACCCTCGCGACGGTGGACGGCGTGGCAGCGGCTCGGGATTTTATGAAATCCTTCATAGTATACTACCGTGGGGTCGTCGGTTGCATGTCGCCGCGACTGCAGCGCTTCCCGTTCGACCTCACGGGCGATCTTGGCCTCGTTTTCTGTGAAGGCCGCATAGTCCGCTGGGCGGATTACGCTTTCGTCCTTGCGAGGCGAGTAGCCGGGCTGGGCGAACTCGGGGTCGAGGGCGACGCCGGTGTGATCGCGCAGCTTGCCGTAGAGCTCATGCTCACGCAGCCATCCCGAGAGCGCTTTGGAAACGGCCTCCATACAGAGCAGAGACACTTCGTCAGCTTCGTTGGGTGTCAGCTCGACCCAAGTGTCGTATGAGCCGGTGACGCGACCACCCGCAGGCCGCATGAACCAGTGCGGGCCGTGGAAGGGCAAATCGATCTCGGCGGAAAAATTGGTGCCGGAGAAGCGCTCCCCGACAACCCGTCGACGCCGGATCCAGGGCACGACGACCAAGCGGTAATCCTCGCCGCGTCCGGCCGGATCAGCGAGGCGGGCAAAAATCTCCTTGAGATACTCGGCTGCACGTGTAGGCACCCAGGTGGTGAGCTGGGTCATGCCTCCTGCCCGCCGTCGCTGCGTCTCGCGCCACTCCCGCATCCTGCCGACCAGCGCCATAATCTTCTCCCTCATGCCCGCATTCAGTAAAAGCATTATGAGACACTTTGTATCAGATACACAAAGTTGTTCTGCACAGTGGGATGGTTGGGATGGATTTCACAGACCGTCAAACGCTTGTTTGGGTCTGTGAAATAGACTCGGGACGGGGTACGTTGCCGGCCGAACCAGGCTGCAGCGAGGCCATGACCGATTCCTTCCCGCCTGCCCCGGCGTCCTCCCTTCCCCGCTCCGGCTATTTGTAAGCGTGGCCTTACCGAGCCTCGCTGTGGCACTGCCGGCGGCGCTGCGCTTCGTGGCTTACTACCGGGTGAGCACCGACCGGCAGGGCAAGAGCGGATTGGGTTTGGAGGCGCAGCGCGCAGCGGTGACCAAGTACGTGGCCGGCGCCGGCGGCGTGATGGCGGCCGAGTTCGAGGAGGTGGAAAGTGGCAAGCGCAATGACCGGCCTCAGCTCGCGGCGGCGCTTGCCGCCTGCCGGGCGCGCCGGGCGGCGCTGGTGATCGCCAAGCTGGACCGGCTGGCTCGCAACGCGCGCTTCCTGTTGCACGTCGTCGAGGGCACCGGCGAGGCCGGCGTCGTATTCTGCGACCTGCCCCAGGTGCCGCCAGGGCCCGTCGGCAAGTTCCTGCTGACGCAAATGGCCGCTGTCGCCGAGCTGGAAGCGGGGCTGACCAGCCAACGCACCCGTGCGGCGCTGGCCGTCGCCAAGGCACGCGGCGCCGTGCTGGGCAACCCGCGGCTGCGCGCAGGTACCCCGGATCAGGCCCGCGCCGCGGCGACAGCCAAAAGCGTGCAGGCCCGCGCCAGGGCTGCCGACGTGCTGCCCTATCTGGACGCCGCGCGCCGGGCCGGAGCGCGTACCCTGCACGAGCTGGCCGAGGCGCTGACCAATCGCGGCGTGCCTACCCCTGCCGGTAAGGGTAACTGGCGACCTGAGCAAATCAGACGCGTTCTTGCCTCTCGAGATGAACAGCCATGACCGTGATCTTCCAGAGCGAGAAACCCCGACACAGCGGCTGCCAGATTTAGTGCAAACTACGCCTAGCGCAGCGGTTGAAAAGCAAGTCGGGCAAAAGACATGGTAACACCTGTTGCTTCGGCGTCTGATCGCCCTTTTACCTTTCGCGAGTACCAAATACGTGCGGTCCGCACAGACCGGACCCGTGCTACGGATACTGGTTTTGTTCTCCCCCTGCTTGGCTTGTTCGGGGAGACCGGCGGCCTTTTAAGCGAAGCCAAAAAGAAGCACCGTGATGCTGCGTCCTACCTGGGTTATGAGGACTCGGTCGTTGAGGAACTGGGCGATGTCCTCTGGTATCTGACCGTCCTGGCGGACCGGGCGCACATCCAGCTCAGCGATGTTGCTGCCTCGGTCCAGCGCGATTTTCAATCCTGGGGACAGGTGCGTGACCCCGATCTTCCATTTGCCGCGCTTGGCGGTGCCGTGGCCGACGTGTCGCGTGCCGCACCCACGCCGGCCTACGACAGGACACTCCTGAAGCTCGCCGGACAAGTCGGCCTGCTGCTCACCCGGTTCGATGCGGGCAACCATGCGGACAACCGCGATGCCTTATCCGGCGACCTCGTCGCAGTATTGCGGCTGCTGGTGCAGGCCGCCGGTGAGGCCGGCGCCACACTAGAGCAGGCCGCCCGGCAAAACCTGGCCAAAATTGCGGATCGCTGGCCGGGTTCCGAAGAGCGCACGCCGCCGCCGCTCTTCGACGAGGACTGCCCGCAAGAGGAGCAAATCCCGCGCTTGCTGGAGATTGAGGTGTTCGAGCGCCCGGTCGGGGGCAAGCTTTACGTGTTCCAGCGCTGCAACGGGATCAACATGGGCAACCGCTTGACCGATAACATCATGCGACCGGACGACTACCGGTTCCACGACGTATTCCATTATGCCTATGCGGCCGTGCTGGGATGGTCGCCGGTGCTGCGTGCGCTGTTCCGGCTCAAGCGCAAGAGCCGGGCAGACGTGGACGAAAGCCAGGATGGCGCTCGTGCCGCGCTTATCGAGGAAGGTGTGGCCACCTGGATTTTCGGTCAAGCGAAGCAGCTTGCATTGTTTGAGGGAATCTTACCCGGGGACCTTCCCCTCGATCTGCTCAAAGGAATCCGCGGCTTCGTTGCCGGCTACGAGGCGGAGACTTGTCCGCTCTGGCTTTGGGAGGAGGCAATTCTGCAAGGATATGCGGCGTTCCGCCAGCTCAAGGAGCAGCGCCGCGGCCTTCTTCGACTGGACGTGGGCCAACGATGCTTGTCCGTCGAGGCGCTTCCAGCATGACACCGGACATTTTCCTTACCGAGTTGGCGCAGGTGCGCCTTGATGCGGTATTCAATCCTTACTCGGATCAATGCCCTGACCATGACCTGCCTGGCTCCCATCTGTGCCGCCGCCGCAACCTGGAAACGGCGCTTGCCGCCGCTTGGGCCGCGCAGGGCGGGTCGGTGTGGGTCGCGCGCGACCTGGGCTACCGCGGTGGCCGGCGAACAGGGTTGCCGCTGACCGATGAGGTGCATCTCGCGCAGTTCAGTGCTGCCTGGGGCGGCCTGCCGCTTCACAAGGCCACTGCTAGCCCGATCATGGCCGAGCGCACGGCCGCGGTCGTTTGGGAGATGCTGCGGCGCGTCAGTCGGCCCGTGTTCCTGTGGAACCTTTTCCCCTTGCACCCGCATGAGACGGGAGATCCTATGAGTAACCGGGCGCACACCGCGGCGGAGCGCCGGGTCGGCGAGGGATTCTTGGTCCACCTGCTAGAAGCCCTGCAGCCGGAAAGAATTATTGCAATCGGCAATGATGCTGCAGTCGCGCTTCAGCGGCTCGGCTTGGCACACACGAAGGTGCGCCATCCCAGCTACGGCGGCCAGTTGGCGTTCTGCGACAGTGTCGCGAGCGCCTATGGCTTACACAAGGAACGGCTCCCAGCTACGCCACCGCGTCTGCTGTGACTCTGTGGCTACTCTCGACTAACGTCCCGCACTGCTCGACAAGTTTAAACGCCTCCCTTTTCCTCCAGCCGCACCGCTCGCCCTGGCGCCCCTTCTCGGTTCCATTGTCGATCTCGGCATAGGTCGAGATGCAGGTGAGCGGCCCCACAGTCAGGCCTGCCTCCCGTGCCACGAAGCTCATGAGCCGCCCCAACCCTATGAGGTTGCCGAGGCACCGTGCGACGTAGTGATGATTGCGGTAGGAGGCCGTCAGTAAAAGGCGCCCCTCGTCCCGCTTGAAACTGAGCGAACTCAGGCACGGTCCGCCCCGCCATCGGGTATCCCGCGAAGGATCGTGGATGCCGACCTCGTAAATGCTCCTGAATGTTCTGCCGAGAGTTTGCTGCCGTTTGACCCTGCGCACGATCCTATCGAGTTGGTTCACGGTGCCGCCTTTGGACGAAGGCCAGCAGATCATCCGGTCGAAGTAACGGCCCCAATCGCCTGTCATCTGCCTCATTCGACGGTGCAGATGGGGGTAATCCTGGTAAAGCTGCGCCGCGGTGCGGGTGCGGGCAAACGCCTCTGGGAAGATGGTGTTTGCGACGGTTGTGACCGAATAGCGGCCGTGGCCCCGTACAAATTGGTCCACCGTGCCGATGATGGCCACATCCAACTCGTTGCAGACGAGGGGGTCGGCTACGTCGATGACGACGTTGTAAGCCTCACCCCCTGCGGCAACAACGATTCGGCTTGCTGCCAGCCAGGCCCGGGCGCAGCTTGGCTGGGTTTCAACGGCCGCATACATCTATGCAAGCTCCTTTGCCATCACGGCGGAGCGCAGGAGGCGCGGCGCTAGGTAAGCCTCATGCAACCAGGCGTGTCCGTCTTCGCCCCACTCCGGCCCCCAGGAGTTGCGGACCAGGACCGCTTGATTACTATTCTCAAGCTGTCCATAGCCGACCGCCAGCACGGCATGGACCCGCTTGGGATCAGGTGGCTCTGCCGCGGCAATGATCCCATCTGGGCCGGGCAGGTAGAAGCCGTCCGAAATCGTCATCACCAGCAGGACTGGTGAGCCTACCCCGAGTGGCGCGACCAAATCGTCCACCGAGCATACGGCTCGCGCGGCGCTATCCCGCCGGAACAGCTCCGTCACACCCGGAGGCGGCGTCCAAGTCGCCGGATCGGGGTTCGGCCCGTTGGTGTAGGGCCATGCAGCCTCAATCGGCTGACCGTCGAGATGGATACCGTCAAGCATTCCACCCAGCGTGGCACCACCATCCGGCGTACCCCCATCACGGCGGACGGCATGGTAGTAGGCCCACTCCGCAGACAGTGGGTCAAACGGAAGTCCCCGTGCCGCGGCGTGCGCGTCGCTCGCCGCGAAGGCCAGGCAGGTCGGGCGCGGGTTCTGGTCTCGTGCCGGTCCGAACAGGGGGCGGAGATCGCGCAGCACGGTCAATGCCATCATGCTGCCTGTAGCAGCCGACGGCGCTCGGGCTCCCACATGCCCGGCCGCTCGGGGCCGCGTAGGTCGTAACGCAGGCGATAGGCCGCAAGCGGCTGGCGCGGCATCCAGGGCCGACGTTCTTCCAGCACAACTTCACCCGGTTCCGCGTCTTCCGCCGGTGGCGCACTCGCCGTGACTGACCGCGTGACCGGTCCCCCGATCGCGCCCGCTCCGCCCACCCGCTCGCGCTCGTCGCAAAGTAGCGCGAAGCCTGCGCGTGCGAGGCGGTCGAAGTCCCACAAGTAGCCGGCGCCGCTGTCCTCGCGCAGTCGCAGAATGAAGAGATCCTCGCGGCCGCCCTCCACCAACCGACCTTCATCACGTTCGGTGAGTACCCAAACGTCGCCTCGCCACGACGCCGGCTCGCATTTTTCAGGGAGAAGTGACTGCTTAATGCGCTTGGGCTCGATATCGACGAGGCGCGCCCGCACGTCATGCCCAATGACCTTATGCTGCTCCAGTGCATAGCAGGTTGCCGCATAGCTGGCACCAAAGCGTAGGGATGCTTGGTACATCACGCGCGGGTCGGCAAAGTCCGTCGGCGTCCACCCCTGCTGGCGCATGTGCAGCGCAACCATCCAGGATGGGACAAGATACATGGACGCGAAGGCGTCTGCTTCACGCTCCTGCAAACCCACCCCTCTTGCGCCCGATGAGAAAGGTGCCCGGCGGAGGATTCCATCGTCGTCGAGGCTTGGATTGTGCCGCATCCAGAGATGCCCCAACTCGTGCGCGGCGGTGAACCGCTGTACGCTCAGCGGTCGCTGCGTCGTCACAAGCACGCCCGCCTCCTCGGCCTGCTGGTCCGCCGGCAGGTAGGCTCCAAGCAGCTTGTCCAGGGGCTGGAACATCAGCATTGCGCCCAGCCTGGCGACGTCGCCGAAGACGTCTATGCGCCCGCCGGCCCCCTCAACCTGCTCCCGTATGCCCAGGTCACGATGCAGGCGGAGTGCCGCCTTGATCCCGGTCAGGATGGCGCTGCGCTCATTCGCCATCGCCGTCTGCTTTCACCTTCGCCCGGGCGCGGAGGAAGTCCGCAAATCGTGCAAGCTCCTCGCGGTCGCGGCTGGATAGGCTGGCAGCGGCGCGTGCGAGGTGCGCCACCTCCTTGGGGAGAGCAGGTTGCGCGGCGGCCTCTCCTTCCTCCGTGAACCAGGCGGTTGGGCGCTGGTACAGCCTGGCGAGTGTCCGCAGTTCCAGGGCGTCCACTTTACGCTGGCCCGCCTCGATGTTCGACAAGGCACTCCGTGGCACCCCCAGGCGCTTGGCAACCTCGTCCTGTGTCAGGCCGACGTATTCTCTGGCTTCGCGCAACCGCTCGCCGAGCCTGATCCTGCCCTCGTCCGCCGTGCCCCGGGCGTAGCCGGCCTTCTCCTCTGTCATGTCACGGTTCCAACATGCTTCTTGCTCCAGGCGACGCGGGCATGTTGAAGTAGATGTCGGATGCACGTCTCGGTATCCGCATAGCCGCCCGGCGGCACAACATCGTCTGGCAGTTCAATCCCGAACTGCTCTTCCAACGCGGTAAGCACCGTCAGCACGACAAGGGAGTCCGCCTCCGGCTCCCAGCCGATTTCCTTACCGCTGCCGCTTGTGCTTTCACTAGTACGGATTGCCGCTTGATCGGCTGCCGCCGCCGCAACGGCGTCACGCAGGCAGGTCTCCACCGCCTTTGCCGGGAACAGCATCACAACCGGTGAACTGACCGTGCTCGACATGGTGGTGTCCTCTTTTCCAACACTCTATATATGTCGCGTCCGATATTCAGACAAGAGATGTGCGGACGCTGGCCGGGCAAACTGGACCACCCAGCACGGGGCTGCGACCATTCACGCCCAGGTGGCGACCACCGTCGGGCTGGACATGCGGCAGTGCTGGACGGCGACGAGGAAGGGCTATCTTGGCCGGGTGCCCAAGGTGCTGATCCTGGATGCGGTGCGGGAGGGCGCCGGAGACAGCGCTGCCGCCCACCTGGCGGGCACCAAGAAGGAAGTCATGGCGACGAATGCCGAAACGCTGCTGGCCGGCACGGGATGGCTGCCCGCAGTGCTGCGGGTGCCAGGGACGGTACCGACCGTGGACTCTGGCGACGCCCTAGCCAGCGCGTCGATGCCAATGGCGGCCGAATAGCCCTCCTTTTCCCTCTCGCCCGACTTGGGCCGCCCTTGGCGGAGCGGCCCCTTTCGTCACCCCGCTTACTTCCGATCGAGGGCGCAATCATGGGACGGCGACGCGGCAGCGCCGCTTTGTCTCTCACCGCGGACGTGGCGCAGAAGGGGCCGAGGGGCGCTGCCTCTTCCTCTCCAGATAGTCGGTATATGGAACGGTCGTGGCAAAATGCGGCGGGCCGCTTCGTGGCCCAAACATAAGGATTGTCAGCAATTAGGCTTCTAGGCCATCCTTCAATCCGGTCAGGATGCTATCCGGTAATCCTAAAGATAGGATTGGGTGTAATGAAGGTTATCGCGGTCGTGTCGCAAAAGGGTGGGGCGGGTAAAACAACGCTCGCGCTGCACATCGCGGTCGCTGCTGAGCGAGCGGGCTTCTCGGCCGCCATCCTGGATATGGACCCCCAAGGAACCGCCGAGCGGTGGAGCGAGTGGCGCAAGGAAGAGCCGCCGGCTGTCGTGGCCGCGAAGGCAACCACACTCAATCGGCGACTTGAACAGGCGAGAGCAGGACAGGGTGACTTGGTGGTGATCGACACGCCGCCTCTCGCTCAAACGGAGGCGCGCGAAGCTGCCCGGATCGCCGACCTCATCTTAATCCCATGCCGGCCATCAGCCTTTGACCTTGATGCCATCCGTATTACAGCCGATCTGGCGAATGACATCAGGAAGCCGGCCTTTGTCGTCGTAAACGCCGGGCCGCCGCACGGAACCGCCGTCTACAAGGATGTCGCCGAAACCGTACAACGGTTTGGATTGCAGGTTGCGCCGACCCGGCTCGCGGAACGTGCAGCCTTTCGACATTCAGTTCGTGAGGGCAAGTCAGTGCAGGAGCTGGAACCAGATAGCCGGGCGGCCGAGGAGGTTGCCGCATTGTGGGAGTGGATTGCAAGTCAGCTTGAAATCCCAAAATCTCGCAATCAGGTAATCCGTATCACGGCTGAAGCATGAGGAAGAGCGTATTTGCGAACGTTGCAGACCGTGAGCTGAAGGCTGCCGTGCCACCGGCTGCCGACACACCTCAGAGCTATCCCAAACACCGGCAGGGCAAGAAGGCCCTGATCGCCTACTTTTCGCCGGGCGTCAGCAAGGCCTTGCGGCAAATGGCTCTCGACGAAGACTCCTCGATGCAGTCATTGCTCGGCGAGGCAATCGACCTCTTGATGCGCAATAGAGGTAAGCACCCGTTCGGGGAACGCTAAGGAGCCGGTTCAAGAGTTACGGTTTCGACTCGTTCCCGAAGCCGTGCCATCCGCCCCAGCTTCGACCGTTGCCTCTCCTGATAGGTCTGCCGGTATTCCTCTCCGTCCTTCTTCCACCACCCGAGTTGGACGCCCGTGATGGGAGCACGAGAGTAGGCGCGTTCCACCTCAACCTTCACACCCAGCTCAGACAGGCCATTCACCTCGATACAGGCCGGGTCGATCACGCGCTTGATGAGGTCGTTTCCACGGTCATACGCACTGGGAGGTACGCCGAGCAAATCCCGAAAGCGCGCGACAGTGAAATGCTCAGTGCATCGGTCCAAGTTGCCGCGTAGCTGGACCAACTCATACAGCGCGATGGCGTACTTGCTGGTCATGGCACACACAATTTCCGCCTTGATGCGACCCCATCGCGACGAATCCGCCAGGACCGGGACAAGCGAGATGGGCACTCGATAGCGGACGGGTCCGCCGATCCCCTCATCTGCAGGAAGGTCGAATGACTCAAAGAGGTGCGTCAGGAGAACGCGATCTCGCCCAGTCTTTGCTTCACGGTAGGCAACCTTCACCTGGACAGAGATAAGCCGTGAAAGGCTGTCGCGGATGCGGTCGGTCCCATTGTGCTTTGATGGGCGCAGCGCGGTAATCGGCAGCTCCCAGCACGCAGTCGGATCGCCGAGGCGCCCACTGTCGTGGGCATGCTGATATAGCAAGTTCAGGATAGCGCGGTCGGAGGCTTCCAGCGCGTGAGCGCCGGTGATTTCAATCAGCTCGGCGGCTTTTGGAATGCCTTCGAGATTGGTTCTCTGTTCAAGCGTCAAGCTCATGCCGTAATGCTGCGACACGAGAGGGAGTCGTGTCGCGTCTCCCATGCACCCGTTTTGTCGCAATGCTCCGCTTGGTTGGTGATCCAACCCTCCGTCTGGCAAACTTGAAGACACCGGAAATGCCGCGCTGCTGACACTTTTGCGCATCTTGGAGTCCTGTCGCTCGCTTGAAGCACCCGTTTTGTCGCATTCCCAAACCGGCACCCTTTTTGTCGCATTAGGTGTGTAGAGGGCGAGTGAGCGCGCCCGTTTAGTCGTAGCTGCGCACCCGTTTAGTCGCAGCGTGACACCCTCTTAGTCGCAACGAAGCACCCGTATTGTCGCATTAGCCCATCCTACCGCGTTGATTCTAAATGGGAAAACGCACCCTGAATCTATGAATCTAAGAGAACTTGAACTTTGCGCTGTGGAAAACGCGTTTCTGTGGATAAGTCAAACCATCAGGAGCCGGGATGCTTAGACATCCGGTAAGCAGGCAATCCGGATTACAAAATTCCTGAGCAGTTGCGACATTGGCCTAGCCTTCCTTGTGAAGCAGGGGTCACCTCACGGTTTGCTCAAAACTGCACGCTAAGCGGAAAGCTTGAGGAATCAGGGGCCTTTCACAAACGAGGGTATACGGACGGTTGGTCGCCACCGCGCCAAAACTGGCAATTTCTGTTGCAAAATCCTCTTCCAAAACTCGGTCGAAAGGTAACCCCTTCGTGCACGAGCCTTGCCGTGCAGTTTTGAGCAAACCGTGAGGTGACCCCAAGCAGATCGCTCCCCGTCACTGGCCGCAGGTTCAGCTCGGAAGGGGTCTTTAGCAGCAGCTCAGAAGTGGTGGTGACACCTTGCACGGTCGTGCAGGCTGTCCAAACACGCAGCCGGTAGATGCCGGGCTGCAGATCAGCTCCCAGAACAAGCGACCCAGATGCGTCGCGGCTGCCAGGCTGGCTGACAAGAACGGAGTGCTGGTCGAGGCTGCGGCCTTCCAGCCAAGCCTGCAGGAAGCAAGTCGGGGCGACAATCGCCATGCCCGCAAAGTGGGCCGTCAGATCAGTGCCGATCTGGTAGCGTCCCGCTTCCTTCGCCTGCAGCCAGCCCTGGATCTCGACGCCGACCGGGCCGGCGTAGTGTACCCCTCTCGTCTTGATGTCAGTGAGCGTGATCGGGCCGCCCTCGTAGGTGAAGCCGCCCACGCTATCGGGGGGAACCTCCGACAAGCTGTTCACGTCCTTCGGGGCCGCGTGGACGATGGCCAGCGCTCCCGGCTTGTAGGCCTGCGTAGAAGCCGCAGGAGCCTGTCTTGGAACTGGGGAGGGGATTGCCTCCCCGGACGGCGTTGCCTGGCCCTGAGCAGCCGCAGAGAGCTGCGGACGGGGCTGATCCAGGCGGCGCAGCACCTCATCCAACTTGCTCTCGATCCGATCGAGCTGGTCTGGAGAGGGTGCGGTCGGCATCGCCGGTGCAGGTGCCTGCGATTGCGCGAGCACGGTCGAGGGCAAGGCAAGCAAAGAGGCTGACAGGAGCAGGGTCGCGCGGGTCATGGGTGCTTCTCAGGTTTGAAGGTGCCAAAGCGGTCGCCATTCGGCGCAGGTACGACCGTGACATCACCCAAAGGTTGCCCAGGCGCGATCTTCGGCACCTCGGCAAGCGGCCTCTGGGTCGGAGGTGCTGTGCCCCGCACGACGGGGCTCAGGGTGGCCGGCATCCCGGCTGGCAGCGTGTTCAGCGGCGGCAGTTGCCTGTCTTGGTGCGAGGCCTCGGGCCGGACCAGAAGGACGGCCAGCGTAACGCCGGCCCCGACCACGGCGCCCCGGAACACCCGGTCCTGCCGCCACGTGACGGGGACAGCCTCGATCAGGCTTTGAAGGATGCTTTTTGCGGTGGCCAAGGTGGTCACGCCGCGGTTCCTACGGCTGCCGCGACATCGATATCAGCCGCCTCGACCGTCACCAGGTCGGCGGCGGTGCGGTCCGCGCGTCGCATCACCCGGCCTGCCTGCGCCTCCCGGGTGCGCTCCCATAGGGTGCGCATGTCGCGGCCGTTGCCGAAGGTCTCCGCCCGTGTGCGGAGCATGGTGTCGCAAGCTTCCATCAAGGCGTCCTGCGCCTCCGCCGGCAGGTGGAACCCGGCCGCAGCGACCAGGCCGCGGTAGATCGCTGCCAGTTCGGGGGCGGTGTAGTCGGCGAAGTTGATGGTGCGGGTGAAGCGCGAGCGTAGGCCGGGGTTGCTGTCCAGGAAGCGGCGCATCTCGCCGGTGTAGCCGGCTACCACCACGCAGAGCCGGCCGCGGTGGTCCTCCATCAGCTTGAGCAGGGTGTCGATCGCCTCGCGCCCGAAGTCGCTGCCACTGCTGCCCGGCGTGGTGCTGGCGAGGCTGTAGGCCTCGTCGATGAACAGCACGCCGTCCAGGGCAAGCTGGACAGTCTCGCGCACCTGGATGGCCGTATGACCGATGTAGCCAGCAACCAGGGTAGACCGGTCCGCCTCGACCAGGTGGCCGCGCTTAAGGTAGCCGAGCCCGTGCAGGATCTCGCCCATCAGCCGGGCGACCGTGGTCTTGCCGGTGCCGGGGTTGCCCAGGAACACGCAATGCAAGGCGGGCAGCTCGGCCTTGTGCCCGTGGCGAGCACGCTCCTTCTCGATCGCCAGCACGTCGATCAGCTTGTTGATCTCCGCCTTGACCGAGGCGAGCCCGACCATGCCGTCCAGTTCGGCCAGGGCATGATCCAGCGAGCGCGACTGACGAGAGACGGGTGCAACAGCCGGGGCAGGAGAGTCGTCGTCCCTGTCCTGACGACGGGGTGGCGGGGGAGGGAGCCGGCTAGCGCCAAGCCTGCGCTGCCCCGGCACGACCATGACAGTCCGCCACAGCCGCCAGCCGGCCACGGCGGTGCAGAGCAGGAACAGGGTGCCTGCGAAGTCGGTGAGTAGTGCCCAGGCGACGTAGGCCGCCACCAGGACGCCCAGGACGCGCAGGAGGGACCACTGCGACATCAGTCCGCAGCGTCCTGGTCATCGCGGTGAAAGCGATTGGCCCCGACCAAGCCAAGCCACTCGGGGCGGCGGAACCAGACGGCCCGGCCGCAGCGCAGCGGCTTGCTGCCGCGCACCAGGATGAACGCCTCGTCGGTGCGGGTGTCCTGGGTCAGCTCGTCCGGCTTGATCAGTGCCCGCTTGATCTCGGAGCGGTTCTCCGACCGGCCCGAACTGCTGGAGGCGATGCCGGAGCGGGCCTGGCTGCCCTCGGTGTCGCCCTGGCTGGTGGCGACCACGCCATACTCCCCGCACATGGCGGAGAGCTCTTTGGCGGTATCCGGGTCCTGGACGGCGGCGAACAGCCGCCAGGAGGTGCTGTCGTACCAGGCCTGCTTGCCCTCACGACCCCACTGCGCCACGAGCTGGCCAAGCGACTGGTAGAGCAGCAGCAGGGTGATGCCGTATTTGCGGCCGGCGTCGCGGGCCTGCTCCAGCACCTGCATGTAGCCGAGCCGGGCCACCTCATCGAGCAGGAACAGCACGCGGCCCTGGACACGGCCGTCCGCCTGATAGGCGGCGTTGAGCAGGGCGCCGACCAGTACCCGGCCCACGGCCGGGGTGGTCTGCAGCACGGTGAGCGGGATCTGCAGGAAGGCCGTCGTCTTGCCGAGCACCAAGTCGCCGGTGCGCATGGCCAGCAGGGAGCCCTCGGCACCGCCGGAGACCAGGTCGGCGTAGGCGGCTGTGGACAGCCAGCGGGCGTCGCGGTTGGCATTGGCGTAGATGCCGGAAAAGGTCTCTGCGACCGCACCCTTGAGGGTGCCGGCGAGGTCGCGCGCCATGGCGGAGGCAGACTTGTCATGGATGTCGCCGAGTAGCTTGCGCATCTCGTCCTCGGGGGTGACCAGCTGGCGCTGCAGGGTGCGCAGGGTCTTGCGCTCCGGCGTGATGGTCGGGTCCCAGAGCATGTCGGCGAGCAGGCAGGCGACCAGGTCCTGGCCGCTGCCCTTGAAGAATTCGCCGCTGCTGGAGGTGCCCGGGCGGGTCTCGCCGGTGATCCAGCCGACGACGGCGGCGACGTGGCTTTCCGCAAGCGGGGAGGCGATGTCGATCCAGTCCAGCACGTTGACGCCTGACGTCTTGGCGGTGGCGGGGTCGAGGGTGACGACGTTGTGCGACATGACCTGGCGGCGATGCTCGGCCACCATGGGGCCGATCTCCTGCGAAGGGTCGAGCACGACGGCGGAGCCGGTCCAGGTGAGCAAGGTGGGGATGCCCACCGAAGTTGTCTTGAGACCGCCCGAGCCGGCCAGCACGAGGGCGTGGGTGGGTCCGGTGCGACACGGGTCGACCAGCAGCGGGGCGGTGCCACCGCGGCCCCAGGTGACGCGGTTCGCCGGGTCGAAGGCCATGCGGGCGCCGCGATCCTCATCGACCCGATAGGCCTCGCCGACAACGATGCCGCCATGAGTCGGGTCCGGGCCGGGGAACAGCTTCTGGGCGTCGCGCATGGAAAGCCAGGCGGCATGGCCAAAGTTGTCGGAGCGGGCGCGGAGTAGAAGCGGCGCCCCGCGGCTGCCAACAGGGAAGGGCCGGCTCAGCCCGGAGATCGCCGCAACCACCACTGTCGCACCAAATAGGCCAGCGACGACCATGGACGCGTTGGCATTCTGAAGCACGTCGTTGGCGGCATAGCCCTGGCTGAGCAACCCGGCCAGACGCAGCCCCTCAGGACGCACGGTCAGCACTGTGGGAATGGCTATGCCGACGATACCGGCGACGCCCATCAGACGGCCGAACAGCCGGGCGCGATAGGCCATCATGGCGAGGAACGTCAGTAGGGCCGGGCCGAGCAGGGCGGCTACAGGGCCGGCCCGCCAGAGCAGGTACTGGTTCCAGTCCATCTGCCAGGGAGCAAGGCCACCGATGTGGGCAGAGCCGAGCAGCACGGTGTCGCGGTAGAAGGTGTCGGCGAAGGACCAGGCGAACCAGAACAGCCAGAGTGGCCAGAGCTGGACGGCGATGCACAGCGCGACCCGGAGCAGGTCGTAGCCGGCGCGCTGGATCACTCTGCGGCCTCTGCCGCCTTTGAGGTTGCCGCACGTCCGGCCGTGTCGCCGACCTGATGAGCGGTGCCGCCATGGGCCTTGGCGAGGGTGGTGGCCTCGTCGAAGCGGGCCAAGCCCTCCCAGTGCTGCATGACCTTGCTGTAGCGGAAGCCGGCCTTGCGCAGCGTCGTGGTGACGTCCTTGTCCAGTGCCACTGTGAAGGTCAGCAGCACGGGCTCCTTGCCCTCGTCACGGGCCTTGGCCTCGCGGGCGAAGGTGCGTCCACCCAGGGCAGCCCACTTCTCGACCTGTGCCTTGTCGTCGGCACCGTCGCGGAGGGAGAGCAGCGCGCCGTAAAGGGCGTTGCTGTCGAGATCGAGCAGGCCAACCTTGTCAGCCAGGGCGCCGGCCTCGACCAGACGACGAGTGCGCTGCTTGCGCCCGGCATTCTTGAGCTTGGCTTCGGTCTCGGCGAGCTTGGCTTTCTGCTGCTCGTGAGCGCGCATCCGGTCTGCAAGCGAACGTGCCATGGTCTCTTCATCCAAACTGCCAGCGACGGTGTAGGACTACCGGTGGAACCGGGGAGTGCCTAGATGCGGCGTTAACGATTCTGCAGGCATGGCGGTCTAGTTGGTCCTGGCCTCCGAACCGATCGGCAAGAGTTGTAGCCTGATGACCCAGCCAGAAATCCACCACTTTTCCGATGATGGTCGGTTTCCAAACTCGCCCCTGCCACTGCTGGTCTATCGTGGCGCAATCCCGGCTGATGCCGGTGCAATGGAGCGGACCTTTCAAGCGAACGGCTGGTCCAACGCGTGGCGCAACGGCATCTTCGGCTACCACCACTTCCACAGCACTGCGCACGAGGTTCTGGGCATCGCTGCCGGGGAGGTCTGTGTCGAGTTCGGCGGCCCTGGAGGTCAGGCCGTAGAGGTCCGGGCTGGCGACGTCGTGGTGATCCCGGCCGGGGTCGGGCATCGGAACGCGGGTCAGACAGGAAATCTGTTGGTGGTCGGAGCCTATCCCGGCGGGGCGGACTACGACACACGGCGTGGCGACCCTGGCGAGCATGACACGGTGTTGCGGAACATCGCTGCAGTGGCGCTGCCGGTTTGTGACCCAGTGTTCGGTCTAGAGGGGCCACTGCATGGGCTATGGGCCGGCAAATGACGCGCGCAGCGTGTTCTGCCCGAAGCAAGCGTTAGCGAGCGAAGTGGTGCAGACGCAATATGCGTTGCAAGGGCAACGCGGCTTGCGCAGGGCAGGAAAGGCAGCCAGAGTGCCCGCGTGGCCATCGCCTTTGCCCGTGCACGCTACCTGTCCCGCACGTCCGGCGGCAACGCCGTGCGCTCGGCGGCCTACAACGCACGCGACGCGATCACGGCCGAGCGCACGGGCGAGCTGTTCCACTTCCGGCACCGCGACGCACCCGTGCACCATGAGGTGCTGCTGCCCGAGGGTGCCGACACCCGCCTCGCCGACTCTGCGGTGTTGTGGAACGCAGCGGAGGCGGCAGAGCGGCGCAAGGACGCGCAGGTCGCCCGCGAGATCGTGCTGGCGCTGCCGGCCGACCGGGTCTTGTCGACGGAGGACCGTGTCGAGCTGGCACGGTCGTTCGCTGCCGAGCATTTTGTATCCAAGGGCCTCGCCGTGCAGCTTGACGTGCATGCGCCGCACAAGGAGCGCGGGGAAGGCGAGGGCGCCTGGAGCGAGGGCACCGGCGGCGACCACACGAACTGGCACGCCCACCTGCTGATCACCACGCGGCGCATCGAGGGAAACCAGCTGGCCGCCAAGAAGGCGCGCGACCTGGACCCCGAGGTGCGCAAGGCCGGGTCTCGTACCCTGGTGACGGACGCAGAAGCTTGGGGTGAGACTTGGGGGGTCCATCAGGACCGTTACTTCCAGGAGCACGGTATCGAGTTGCGGGTGGACGCGACGGCGGCGCATCCCGGCGAACACATCGGCCCGGTCCGCATGCGCAAGGTGGACAGTCCTGCAGTCGAACGTGCGAAGGCGCTGCGCACAGCGAACGAGGCGGCAGCGCGGGACCCGGAGCAGGTGCTGGCGGCGCTGACACGGAACAACGCGACGTTCACCGAGCGCGAGCTGGACCGCTACCTGTCCAAGCACCTCGGGACTGGGCCGGGCACGATACCAGATGCGGCGGCAGCGCAGGACATCGCCTCGGCGAAGGCGGCGGTGGTGGGGCACCGGAGCGTGCTGGCGCTGCACGACAAGGACACGGGCAAGGCCGTCGAACGGTTCACCACCACCACGGTCCGCGAGCAGGAGCGCGCGGCATTGGCGGACGGGGCCGCCGTGGCGGGTGCGCGGCACCATCAGGGTGTGAAAGCCCGACACCAGGAAGTAGGGCTGGCCTCCCGCACGTTGCGCGAGGACCAGCGCGTGGCATTCGAGCACGCGGTGGGTGCGGGTGGCTTGAAGCTGGTCGAGGGTCGGGCCGGCACGGGGAAGAGCTACACGCTGGCGGCGGTGCGCGAGGCGCACGAGGCGGCGGGCGACCGTGTCGTGGGATTGGCGCCCACCAACGCGGTGGCGCAGGACCTGAAGGCGGACGGGTTCCGCGAGTCCGGCACGGTGCACGCGGCCCTGTTCGCGATTAAGAACAGCCGGTCACCGGGCTGGGATCGCCGCACGGTGCTGGTGGTGGACGAGGCTGCCATGCTCGACAGCCGCATCACCGGCGAGCTGCTGGCCGAGGCCAAATCTGCCGGCGCAAAGGTCATCCTGGCCGGGGACGACCGGCAGCTCGCCAGCATCGAGCGGGGCGGGTTATTCACCGAGTTGCGGCAGCGTCATGGCGCAGCCGAGATCACCGAGGTGACGCGCCAGAAGGTGGATTGGCAGCGTCAGGCAGCGCGCGACCTGGCCGAGGGCCGGTTCGACGCGGCGGTGCAGGCGTTCGACCGCCACGGTGCGGTGACCTGGACGGCGGACCAGGAGGGGGCGCGGGCCGCGCTGGTCACGCGCTGGAAGGCGGACACCGCGGCAAACCCGCAGGCGAGCCGGTTCGTGTTCGCGTACACGAATGTCGAGGTGGACCGGCTGAATGCGGAGCTGCGCCAGGTGCGGCGGGAGCGTGGTGAGTTGGGTAGCCCCGACGTGGTGCTGGCCACCAAGCACGGTGAGGCGGCGTTCGCGGTCGGGGACCGGGTGCAGTTCACCGATACGGACAAGAAGCTGGGCATCGCCAACGGCAACGCCGGGACCATCACCGGGATGGACACCCGCACCGGCCAAGTGGCGGTGCGGCTGGACGCGCCGGCCGGGAAAGAGGGACGCACCGTCACCTGGTCGGCGGCGGACGAGTTCGAGGGGTTCCGGCACGGCTACACGGGGACGATCTACAAGGGCCAGGGCAAGACGCTGGACCACACCTACCTGCTGCACACGCATCATTGGCGGGCGGCGGCGAGCTACGTGGCGCTGACCCGGCAGCGGGAGGGCGCGCAGGTGTTCGTGGCGACCGAGACGGCGCACGACACTACCCAGCTCGCGCAGCAGATGGCGCGGGGCGAGGTGCGGGCGGCGTCCGTGGCATGGGCCACGACGGACGAGCTGGCCCCCGAGCTGCGGCAGCGGGCCGGGGAGGGGCAGGGGGCTGCCCGGCCCACACGGCAAGACGAGGCGCCTGCCGTGCGGGCCGGCACGCGCGAGACGGCGCACGACTATTGGGGCCAGGTGGCCGCTGCCGGTGCGTTCGATCCACTGCGACCCGTAGCGGCAGAGCCGGCCCGCACGACGACAAGCGCAGGGCAGGGCAGCCCGGCCGGCGCTTGGCTTATCCCGCCCCGGGTGTCCCTGGACGGCAGGGACAGCCTTGGGCGCGGGCTGGACGCCGGCAGTGTCGCCGTGGCCGTCGTCGCCAACCCCGCCGTGCAGCGCGAGCGCGAGGCGCGGTGGAGCTACCTGCAAGGCGCCTACCGCGATCCCCATGCCGCGCGTGCCGCACTGGACGAGCTGATCAAGCGCGAAGGATGGACGAGCGCCGCGGCGCGGCTGGCGCGCGAGCCGGGGCAGTTGGGTGAGCTGCGGGGCAAGGTGGGGTGGCTGGCGTCCGGCGCCAAGCAGGAGCGGGCTGGGGCAGAGCGGGCCGCCGGTGCGCTGCCGGGCAGCCTGGAGCGCATCGGCGAGGCCGAGAGCCGGGCTGAGCGGACATACCGCGCCAGCGTGGACGGGCAGCGCGTGGCGGACGCGACCGGCATCCCGCGCCTGTCCGCCATGGCCGAGGCGGCGATCGGTGCCTTGCGTGCCGCACCGGACGAGAAGGCTCGCGCCGATGCGTGGGGGGCGGTGCAGAAGGACGAGCGGCTCGCGGTCGAGCTGGGCGCCTTCAACGCTGCTGTGGCGCAACGGTTCGGGGATGAAGGCGTGCGGCAGATGCTCCGGGCTGGGGGACAGCCCGGAGCGGTCAGCCTACCCTCAGTCGCACCCCAGCAGCAGCCAGCCGTTGATCACGCGGCCGAACTGACGGCGACCATCAGGCAGGGCGAGCGGGCCGGTGCCAGCCTCGCTCGACGCGAGGTCGAAAACCAAGGGCAGCGGCGGGGATTGCGGATGTAGGACGGCGCTCAGGGTTGCCTTCGGGGAGGAGGACAGCTCGGAGCACCTATTTGTTACTATTGCAAGGCACTTGGACCCTGATTGTGACAATTTTGCCACTTTGGTTAGCGTTCCCGCTGACAGCCTCTGATTCTTGTAGTCCCAAAATCCAAGGTTGTGCGCTATTGCGGTTGCGCAACTCTCGGCGCGCTTGATGCAACCATGCAGATCGCGGACCGCAAAAACGTGCAAATCGAGCCTCTGCACATCGATACCAGTAAGCCCTACTCGGCCTTGGCCCTGCCGCCAGCCTCTCCACATGCGCTCACGCTCAGATCGCTGCTGCCTTATTGCACGCCTGCGTCTGACACCATGCCTCGCGTGGTCTCGCTCCACCGCGCCGTCTCGGCCCTATCCTGAATGCGCGTCCTTTTCCTGCACCAGAACTTCCCTGGGCAGTTCCTGCACGTCGCTGCACACCTGCAGCGCGAAGGCGGGCATGACCTCGTTGCTGTCGTGCCTGAAGCCAACACCCGCCCACGCATGGTTCCGACGCGCACCTATCGCTTCGATCCCCGAAGCGTGAGCACCACCGTGCCGCTTGCCCGATATCAAGCCGAGCAGACCGCGCGCGGCGCTGCAGTCGCGGCTGAGCTGCTGACGCTGAAGCGCGAGGGTTTCACTCCCGACCTTATCGTCGGCCATGGTGGCTGGGGCGAAACACTGTTCGCACGCGACGTCTGGCCGGATGTCCGGATTCTGTTGCACGCAGAGTTCTTCTACTCCGCAGGCGAAGCGGAAGCCGGGTTCGACCCGGAGTTCGCGGGCATGCGCCACGACCTATTCCCCCTACAGATCCGCGCCCAGAACGCCAACTACTCACTCGCACTGCTCGACGCGGATCAGGGTGTGGCGCCCACGGAGTGGCAAGCGAGCCGCTTTCCAGCCGCCTTAAGATCCAAGATTACGGTCGCGCATGAGGGCATCAATACCGACTTGGTGCAGCCCTGGCCTGGTGCAGTGGTGCGGCTCAAGCAGAACGGCTTGGTGCTGCGGCCGGGCGATGAGGTGGTTACTTTTGTCAGCCGCAATCTCGAGCCGCACCGTGGCTTCCACGTGTTCATGCGGGCGTTGCCAGCCATCCTGGCCCGTCGGCCTCATGCGCAGGTGGTCATCGTCGGCGGCGACGATACCAGCTACGGCCCGCCACCCCGGGGGGGAGGCTGCTGGCGTGAGGTGATGCTGGCCGAAGTAGGCAAACGAATCGATCAGAAGCGGGTGCACTTCGTGGGTTACGTCTCCTACACAGCGCTTGTTCGATTGCTTCAGATCTCTGCCGCACACGTCTACCTGACTTATCCGTTCGTGCTGTCTTGGTCGATGTTGGATGCCATGAGTGCTGGTGCGCTTGTGATCGGTTCGCGCACACAGCCCGTCGAGGAAGTGATCAGCCACTACCGAAATGGGCTGCTGGTGGATTTCGGTGACATAGACGGATTGGCGGAGGTCGTGGCTGGAGTGCTGGCAACACCAAAGCGGTTCAGCTCTTTGCGTCGGGCGGCACGGGAAACAATGCAGGCGCGCTACGACCTGCGCCGGGTGTGCTTACCGGTTTGGTTACAGCTGATAAGCGATACTATTAAAAAGCACTTACCCAAATCTAATGAGGAACTTAATGTAAGGCTCATCCATGTTTAACTACTACTACGGCATTAAAAAATATCGAAATTTTGTTAAAATAGAAAATAAATATAATGTGTTTACTATAGGACTTAGTTATTTTTTTCTACAATGCGCACCTGCAATAGCCTCGACTTATCCTGACTGCACTAGCCCTGAGGACGCACAAACAATGGGACAATGTGCTTACAAAGATTTTAGAGAAGCTGAACACAAACTGGCACACGAAAGCCAGAAACTCGAGCAGCGCTTAAAATATTCCCACTCAGCACAGCGTCTATTCAAGCTAGACCAGCAAGATTGGAATAATTATATGGTATTGAAATGCAGTAACAAAACAATGGATATTGAATATGCTGAAGATGGTACAGACAGTAATAGTAGAGCATTTTGCAAGATTAAATTAATAGAGATTCGTGTTAAAACTTTAAGTTTAATAAAATAGTCAATCTTGGCGAGACATAATTAAACATTGCTGTACTTAAAAGAGCTATGCCTTGATAAAAACTATCTTCTCAAAAAGTGAAAGAGAAAAGTAATGCCGCTTCTAAACACAAACACTGAGTTTTCGGAAGGTAACTACATAGCCGAGCGAGATGCCTTCCTCGAGTTTTATGAAAACGACCCACTAAGAACTGGAACAAAAAGTAGTGATACCGCAAGGGATATTGGTGACGGGAAAATTACTGTCGGATTTGGTTATAACATTAGCGCGCACTCATATGATCAAGTTCGTCTGTATATTTTAAATGCTCTTGGATATGCAGATAACACTATTGACCAAAATCTCCCACAAGCAATTGCTGCAGCATTTCAAGCTATTCAAAAGATGAAGACAGACGGGACATTTCCGTCCGCAAGCCAACTTGCTCCAATTACTTTAAACAAATCACAAGCCGAGGTTTTATTAAACAACGTCTTAAGTGGGCATGGTACTTTTTCCGGAATCGAGCAGAATTTGGACAAGACTTTGTCTAATATTTTACCAATTCCAAATTCCAATGAAAGAATAGCATTACTTGATTCTCTTTACCACGGAGTGCTTGGTGGAAATGTAAAGGCCGATCTTGGTCTTTCAAGTACCAATGATGCTAGAGCAATGACTTGGTTTGAAATTCGCTATGGCGGAAACGGAAGCCAGAATATTCCATCCCTGCGACCCGGACTAGCAAAAAGATCTTATTTAGACAGCCAAATATTTGATCTTTACGGCTCCGACGTAGATCCTATGGGTAGCAGCACTCCAAATCTTGCACAAGTATCAAAAACTGAAGCTGATAGCATTACTACATCAATATACAGAATGTACACGGTGAAAAGAGATGCAATAATAAGCTATGACTCCGTCTGGTCTAAATACCTTACTACTAAAAAGTTTGATGGAAAGATAGCTGTAAATCAAACTGCTGCATTTAACCCAGCCTGGAACTATTTAGTAAAAACTTATGGTGCTGGCTTCAACATTCCCGAGGGTAACATCTGGGCTGCTCCTACATCGGCTATCTCGTCTGGAACTTCTGGGAATTTCATCACCAATCCCTGGGGGACAAATGCGGTTGATCCTGGGCCTTACATGATCATCGGTGGCCGAGGTAATTTTTCCGGCTCACTGTTTTCATCCAACGTAAGTAGCCCGAAAGGAGCTCTCATCCTAGTTGGTGATACCGGACAAAATGGATTGGACAGCCTTCGGCAACTTGGATCTCTTGACGCAGGTATCTGGTCGGCTGCAAAATTCAATAAGGGTTTGTTTGAGGCCACACTCGGTTCCGATGTCTCCGGTCAGACACAAAATCTTGTTGTAGACCTTGCAGCCGACCATGTTGCTGCTGGAGCAGCTAAACCCGACGCGCTCGAAAACATGGTAGCCTCAAGCAACAGCCCTTCATTCACATTTGGCGATAAAGTTGTTGCATCATCTAACTCGCCACCGGGAAGTCTTCCTGTTTGGAAGATATCTCATAGTGATTCCAGCGGGCTCAAATTTAGCTTCACCGGAGACCCTGATGTAACACTGTTCGGAGCCGCCACCCCTGGTATACTGCTGACAGCTTCGTCTGGATCGTCATCAAATAATTTACCAGATATTGCACCGGCAGCAAGCGTTCTTCTTTTGGGCGCACCAAGCGGAAACGACAATCTATCTGACGCTGCGATAAAAGAAAATGTCGTGCTAGTTGGACAGGCTGACGGCAACACGTTAACTGCATCAAAGGGCGGCAATGCTCTCGTATCAGACGGGAATAATACCAACTTCATTGACGGAACTCCGTATACCAATTCTAACTTTTCTTTTGGCGCAAATTCTTTAAGTTCGTCTCCTTCCACAGCCAGTCCGTCTCTAATTACCTCGCCTGTTGTTATGGTAGGCGGGGCTATTGATGGCACGGCGTCGACAGGTGACACCTTCGTCTCTGGCAACGCCTATGATGTAATGATTGGAAGTGGGGGAACCAATAAATTCGTCATCAATGCCACCCAAAGTAGTAACGTTATATGGGGAGATGGTGGAACCAGTACATATGATTTTGTCGATGGCCGCAGCCCAACCATCATTTACATGAATAATCCCACTGTTAGTGATATCATTGCTCTAGCAAAGCTACCTGCGTATAGTCAAAACGACTTTTCAACTTTTATCGTCAATCCAACTGCGAACGATAAAATAATAAGCGACGGTAATCTACTACAGAGCGCAACTTATGGTGCTACATTCGTTGATAGTAACTTCCCTTATGAGACTTATTATGGATATGCCGATCCCGGCGGCACCACGTATCACACGTTTGATACACAGTACAATGGCGTTATGACTATATTTAATTATAAGAATGGATCCTTTGCAGGGATGAATACCATTGACGGATTTGTCAATGGTGATTTTGGTATTAAACTCAGTGGACAAGGTCCTGTTGATAGCTACGGCGGAGATGCTAATTTCTACCCAATAACCCCTAGCTTCTTCAGTTATAATGAAAGACATCATATTGGTAAAGATGGCTCAAGCTTATCCGATGTGCCTGGTCTACCCAGCAATGGGGGAGAGATCTTCCAGGGGGCAGGTAACGATTATGAAGCTGGCACAGGCGGCAACGACACTTTCGTCTTCAACCAGGGCTACGGCCAGCTCGAGATAAACGAACTCGGCTCCAGCAGCGACTCCAGCGTGCTGCAACTCGGGCCTGGGATCACCTCTGCGCAGCTGCAGGTCACGACAGACAGTGCGGGGAACGTCTACCTGGCCGACGGCGTAGCCGGTGAACAGATCACGCTCGACAACTACCTGAATGGGTCCGGCAACGGGCCTCAGGCCATCGCGCTGGCCGATGGTACTACTTTGAGCAGAAGCCAGGTGATCGCACAGGCGACGACCGGCGCACCCGGCGCAGACATGCTCTATGGATCGAACGGCGCTGACACTTTCGACGGCAAGGACGCGCCGGCAGGGTCGCAGGACTACGAGCAAGGCAACGGCGGTGCCGACACCTTCGTCTACGGATCGGGTTATGGTCAGTTGGAGATCAACGCCTACACCGCGTCCGGTGATGCCAGCACACTCCAGATCGGCGCCGGCATCACCGCCAGCCAAATGAAGGCAACGACGGACAACTCAGGGAACCTGTACCTATCCGACGGAGTCACTGGCGACCAGATCAAGCTCGACGACTACCTCGCCGGCTCGGCCTACGGACCGCAGACAGTTTCCTTTACAGACGGCACTGCCTGGACACAGGCACAGGTCATCGCGCAAACGCTTAACAGCGGAGCGACGACAAACGTTCTTCAGGGAACTTCCAATTTCGATAATCTTCATGGGACTTCCGGCTCCGATGTGTTCGACGGAAAAGGTGCACCCCCAGGCTCCCAGGACTACGAGCAGGGCAACGGCGGCAACGACACTTTCGTCTTCAACCAGGGCTATGGCCAGCTCGAGATAAACGAACTCGGCTCCAGCAGCGACTCCAGCGTGCTGCAACTCGGGCCTGGAATCACCTCTGCGCAGCTGCAGGTCACGACAGACAGTGCGGGGAACGTCTACCTGGCCGACGGCGTAGCCGGTGAACAGATCACGCTCGACAACTACCTGAATGGGTCCGGCAACGGGCCTCAGGCCATCGCGCTGGCCGATGGTACTACTTTGAGCAGAAGCCAGGTGATCGCACAGGCGACGACCGGCGCACCCGGCGCAGACATGCTCTATGGATCGAACGGCGCTGACACTTTCGACGGCAAGGACGCGCCGGCAGGGTCGCAGGACTACGAGCAAGGCAACGGCGGTGCCGACACCTTCGTCTACGGATCGGGTTATGGTCAGTTGGAGATCAACGCCTACACCGCGTCCGGTGATGCCAGCACACTCCAGATCGGCGCCGGCATCACCGCCAGCCAAATGAAGGCAACGACGGACAACTCAGGGAACCTGTACCTATCCGACGGAGTCACTGGCGACCAGATCAAGCTCGACAACTATCTCGCTGGCTCGGCCTACGGACCGCAAACAGTTTCCTTTGCAGACGGCACTACCTGGACCCAGGCACAGGTCATCGCGCAAACGCTTGACAGCGGAGCAACGACAAACGTTCTTCAGGGAACATCAAATGCTGATGATCTTTATGGGACTTCCGGCTCCGATGTGTTCGACGGAAAGGGTACGCCCCCAGGCTCCCAGGACTACGAGCAGGGCAACGGCGGCAACGACACCTTTATCTTCAACCAGGGCTATGGCCAGCTCGAGGTCAACGAACTCGGCTCCAGCAGCAACGCCAGCGTTCTCCAACTCGGGCCCGGGATCACCTCTGCGCAGCTGCAGGTCACGACAGACAGCGCGGGGAACGTCTACCTGGCCGATGGCACGGCCGGTGACCAGGTCACGCTCGACAACTACCTAAATGGGTCTGGCAATGGGCCTCAGACCATCACGCTGGCCGATAGTACCACTTTGGGTAGAAGTCAGGTGATCGCACAGGCGACGACCGGCGCATCCGGCGCAGACACGCTCTATGGATCGAACGGCGCCGACACTTTCGATGGCAAAGGCGCGCCGGCAGGGTCGCAGGACTACGAGCAAGGCAACGGCGGTGCCGACACCTTCGTCTACGGACCGGGTTATGGTCAGTTGGAGATCAACGCCCACACCGTGTCCGGCGATGCCAGCACACTCCAGATCGGCGCCGACATCACCGCCAGTCAAATGAAGGCAACGACGGACAACTCAGGGAACCTGTACCTATCCGACGGAGTCACTGGCGACCAGATCAAGCTCGACAACTATCTCGCTGGCTCGGCCTACAGACCGCAGGCAATTTCCTTTGCAGACGGCACTACCTGGACCCAGGCACAGGTCATCGCGAATGCGACAGCCTTCCAATTTGGAACATCAAATGCTGATGATCTTTATGGGACTTCCGGCTCCGATGTGTTCGACGGAAAGGGTGCGCCCCCAGGCTCCCAGGACTACGAGCAGGGCAACGGCGGCAACGACACCTTTATCTTCAACCAGGGCTATGGCCAGCTCGAGGTCAACGAACTCGGCTCCAGCAGCAACGCCAGCGTTCTCCAACTCGGGCCCGGGATCACCTCTGCGCAGCTGCAGGTCACATTTGACAGTTCTGGCAATCTATACTTGAGTGTCAAAATGACTAGTGAACAGGTCACGCTTGACAACTACCTAAACGATCCTTCTGCTGGACCGCAATCCATATCCTTCGCCGACGGCACCAGCTGGACTCACGTCCAAACAATTGCCCAAACGACGATAGGAACGGTCGGCGCCGACTCTCTCTATGGAACGCCCGGAGCCGCCACGTTTGACGGCAAAGGCGCGCCGTCTGGATTGCAGGACTACGAGCAGGGCAAAGGCGGTGCAGATACCTTTATCTACAACCAGGGCTACGGCCAGTTGGAGATCAACGAAACCATTGGATACCAAAGCGGTATTTCGGTAATCCAGCTCGGGGCTGGCATCACATCATCGCAGCTGAGCGTCGTTGGCGATGGTTCAGGCAATGTGGTCCTGACCGATGGCACACCTGGCGACCAGATCAAGATCGATAACATGCTGACCCTTGGCTACGACGGTAGCGCTCAATATGGCGTTGGCGAACTGCTGCTCGCAGACGGAACCGTCATCAGCCAACAACAAATCCTGGCACTGGTAACAACCGGTTCAGCGGCTGCAGATAATCTCTACGGGACAACCGGTGCCGATACCTTCGACGGCAAAGGCGCGCCGTCTGGATCGCAGGACTACGAGCAAGGCAATGGCGGTGCCGACACCTTCGTCTACAACCAAGGATACGCTAAACTCGAGGTCAACGAGGATGCCGGATCGTATACCAACTCCTCCGCAGTGCTTCAGCTCGGGCCGGGTGTCACCCCGGCACAGGTCACGGCCTCTGCGGATGGCTCGGGTAACTTCATCCTGACCGACGGCATCAACGGTGATCAAATCAAGATCGACGGGATGATGAATCTCAGCTCCGGGTACTACTCCGAGTTCGGGATCGCCCAGTTGCAGTTCGCCGATGGGACCAACTGGACTCAGAGCCAGCTTGCCTTCTTGGCAAGCACGGGAACGAGCGGGTCTGACACGATCAATGGCACGTCGGGCAACGACGTCATCGATGGTCGGGGCGGGACAGACATGGTTTCCGGCAAAGGAGGCTATGACACCTACATGTTCCGCCAGGGCTACGGGGCGTTGACCATCGACAACTCGGTGGCAGGCGGAACAACTCCCCAAGGCGAGGTCGATTTCGGGCGTGGCATTACCGAGCAGAACCTCTGGTTCGTACAGTCGGGCAACGACCTTCTTGCCGATGTCCTTGGATCGCAGGACGTCGTGAACATCAAGGGCTGGTTCAGCAGCGATCCCACGGCACAGCTTGCCGAGATCAAGGCTTTCGATGGGATGAAGCTCGACAGCCAAATCCCGCAACTCGTGTCAGCCATGGCTTCCTACCAAGCCAGCAACCCAGGCTTCGATCCTACGACCGCGGCGAGCATGCCGAACGATCCGACCTTGCGGGCCGCTTTGGCCAGCGCCTGGCATAGCTAAAGAGGCTCTTGTCGGGTTCCGGGGTGGTGAGGAGCACCTCATTCAACCAGCCCCGCGATGAGGGCGCCGAGGAGGGCTCTGCCTCTGCGACGTGTGTTGTGCACGAACTGGAAGAAGCAGAGGTAGTCC
>JAABUT010001350.1_pt1 | contig 28562 bp, 25 predicted proteins | sample 5559281 | NCBI WGS metagenome assembly JAABUT01 (sample SAMN10711880, study PRJNA513359) | rock metagenome | isolation source: Antarctica rocks | place: Antarctica: Victoria Land, Ricker Hills nord | collected 2016-01-04
CAATTTCTTCAACGGGTGCCACCAGCATATCGCAGGTGGAAGTGCCCATCACTTTGCTCAAATAATATGGTTCGATCTGGCCGCCAACGGCACCCATGTGCGCATCAAAAGCACCAACGCCGATTAAAACATCCGTTGTTAAGCCTAATTTTTCCGCCCATTCTGCACTTAAATTTCCGGCTGCTTGATCTGAAGTATAAGTATCTTTAAATAATCTCGAAGTGAATCCTTTTAAAAGCGGGTCCCAGGAACTGAAAAATCCGTCGGGAGGCAAACCGCCGTATTCTTTTGCCCATAAAGCTTTGTGTCCGGCCGCACAAACGCTGCGTTTCATATCTGCTGCTTTTTTTCCTCCCGAAAGTAAAAACGGAATCCAATCGCAATGTTCTACCCAGGAATAACAAGCTTGGCGTACTTTTTCATCAACCCGTAAAATATGTAAAAGCTTTGCCCAAAACCATTCCGAAGAATAAATACCGCCGACAAACTGTAAATAATTTGTTTCTGATTTTTGCGCATGTTCATTCAGTTCTGCAGCTTCTTTTAAAGCAGTATGGTCTTTCCAAAGCACAAACATGGCGTTTGGATTTTCTGCAAATTCAGGCAGCAAAGCCAAAGGCATTCCGGTTTCATCCACGGCAACTGGTGATGAACCTGTTGTATCAATCGAAATCGCTTTAACATCATTTGGATTTACTTTTCCGGATGCTTTTTTTAGGCACTCTTTTATGGTAAACTCCAAACCTTGCACATAATCCAGCGGATGTTGCCGAAACTGGTTTTGTGGTGCATCGCAATATAAAGCCTTTTGCCAGCGCGGATAAAAGTAAACTGACGAAGCCATTTCTGTCCCGTTTGCTGCATCAACAATAACAGAACGAACGGAATCTGTACCATAATCAACACCAATTACATATTGACCGTTTGCCATACCTTTATTTGGTGTCTAATTAACACTTATTTTTTTGGAAAGTGAAATTTTATGTAATGAGGATTTGAGGGGTAAAATTTAAAGAATAAGGCTTTCCGGATTTGGGATGAAGTTTAAAAACGACTGGAATTTTTCTTTATACTGCATTTTGTTCAATGTATAATAAAATGCACCTTTTTTGGAGTTCTCTTTGTGCTTGTCTTCCTGACGGACCAACAGGCCGGTCGACAGCAGTTTACGGCTGAAATTTCGTTTGTCAAACGTTGCCCCATAAATTCCTTCGTACAAGTTCTGCAATTGCGGGATCGTGAATTTTTCGGGTAATAACTCAAACAAAATCGGGTGCAGGGCAGCTTTGTAGCGCAGTTCGCGCTTGGCAGTTTCCACCATTTCCTGATGGTCGAAAATTAATTTGGGAACTTTATCCAGCAAAAACCATTCGGCATGATAATCCTGGCTGATTTGTTTTTCGTATTGATGAATATCAATTAAGGAGAAATAAGCAATACCAATAGTCCTTTCCAGCGGATCGCGTTTGGGCTCGCCAAAGCATTTCAATTGTTCCAGATAAACACCTTCCAAGCCGGTCAATTGTTTTAAAATCCGGTTGGATGCTGCTGTTAAACCTTCGTGGGGCTGAATAAATCCGCCCATCAAACTCCATTTTTTGGCCTCGGGTTCAAACCCGCGCTGGATCAGCAAGAGCTTGAGGTGATCGCCATCAAAACCAAAAATAATACAATCTACCGCAACAAGAATTCGGGTTTGACCAAAATATCGGATCATAAGCAATATAAAATGTAATTCAAAACCAGCGTTGACAGGTTAAATATACTCAATCATTTAAATTAAGTTAAAAATAAATTATTTAAATGTTGTATTGACAATTATAGATTATTTATACATTTGAGCATTAAACGCATTAGTAAACCGGGCGCAAATTAAGGCAGTTAGTTTTAAACTGAACCTGTTAACCTTATCGCAATACAAGTTTATTTCGACAAGCGGTAGTAAAATAGCGGTTATCAGCCTAACCTATCATTTGAAAAAAACAGCGGTAAAAGAAGCATCAAGCCTAAACAAATATTATGAAACGATTATCTGTTCTTCCCTTATTCTTTTTGTTAAGTTTAAAAACTTTCAGCCAACAAACCGCACAAGCCGTTTTGAACGGTAAAGATGCCAAAATAAAAATCAGCAGACATATTTATGGTCAGTTTTCAGAACATTTGGGCCGAAGTATTTACGATGGATTTTGGGTTTCGGAAGGATCAGCAATCCCGAACAAAGGCCGCATCCGGACCGATATTGTGGAAGCTTTGAAAAAAATCCATATCCCAAACCTGCGCTGGCCGGGCGGTTGTTTTGCAGATGAATATCATTGGCGCGATGGTATTGGCCCAAGAACAAACCGCCCGAAAATGGTGAATACCAACTGGGGCGGCGTTACAGAAGACAATAGTTTTGGTACAAACGAATTTCTGGAGTTATGCGGAATGCTGAATTGTGAACCTTATGTTTCTGCCAATGTGGGCAGTGGCACGGTAGAAGAAATGTCTAAATGGGTGGAGTACCTCAACTTTGATGGCGTTAGCCCGATGGCTGCCTTGCGTATAGAAAACGGCCATCCCAAACCTTATAAAGTAAGTTTTTGGGGCGTTGGAAATGAAAGCTGGGGCTGTGGCGGCAGCATGACACCGGACTTTTATTCAGATCAATATCGCCGTTACGCTACTTATGCCCGGAATTATCCCGGTGCGCCCCTCAAAAAAATTGCCAGTGGTGCCAACAGCGATGATTACCACTGGACGGAAGTTGCCATGAAAAACATTGGAAGGCAAATGTGGGGCTTGTCGCTGCATTATTATACGCTGCCGACCAAAGATTGGGGCAATAAAGGTTCGGCCACTAATTTTGATGAAAAACAATACATCGCAACCATGCGCAACTGCCTGCACATGGAAGAATTGGTAAACAAGCACTCGGCCATTATGGATAAATATGACCCGGCAAAAAAAGTAGCGATGGTAGTGGATGAATGGGGGATTTGGACGAATGTAGAACCGGGCACCAATCCCGGATTTTTATTCCAGCAAAACAGTATGCGTGATGCGCTGATTGCGGGCACAACTTTGAACATTTTTAACAATCATGCCGACCGCGTGAAAATGGCCAATCTGGCGCAAACAGTAAATGTGCTGCAATCTTTGGTGTTGACGCAAAAGGAAAAAATGATTCTGACGCCAACTTATCACGTGTTCGATTTGTACCAGGTGCACCAGGATGCAACGTTGCTTCCCATCAGTATCCAATCTCCGGATTATGCGATTGATGACATCAAAGTTCCGGCCGTAAATGCTTCTGCTTCAAGGGATAGCAATGGTGTGGTGCATATTTCCTTCGTTAATCTCAACACCAAAAAAATGACGATCAGCACTACCTTGCAAGATGTAGATTATAAAACGGTGCAGGGCCGGATGGTTACTTCGCCAAAATTTACAGACTACAATTCTTTTGATCAGCCTGATAAAATTAAAGATACTGTTTTTACCGGTGCAAAAAAGCAGGGCGGCCAACTGGTTGCAGTGTTGCCGCCGTTGAGTGTTGTGGTTTTGACTTTAAAAAAGTAGTGTTGGGATCAGTTTCAAATTAAAATCCATGTAAAAACCATTCCTGAAAACCGTAATTCTTTGGTTTAAAAACATTCCATTCTTTTGAATAATGATGAAAAAAATATTGTTGACCAATACTGTTTTTATCGGCATAAAAACAGTATGGCGTTGAAACCGAAACCAGCTATATTGTTTATGGGTTTTTTTATAATTCTTAAGCAGGAACTTCGCTTGTAACACAAATTTCGGCCACAGGAAACCGCTAATTATCAAACATAAATATAGTTGTTGCTGATGGTCCGGGTTATACAATTAAACGCGTTGGCCACAATGCTGTTTTTACCGACCAAAAAACGGGTTACCTTGTTTTCCATGGTTACAAATGCTTCGGACAAAGGCATTTCAAAATTGCGGACAGAAAACTGAATTGGGACAGTTCAGGATGGCCGGTAGTGGAAATATCTAAATAAGAAGGTTTATCTTTCCGCTTTTAAAACCTAAAATGAACCTAAATTTATTTGATCTCAGCGGAAAAACCGTTTTGGCAACCGGCTGCAACCGCGGAATTGGCAAAGCAATGGCCGTGGCAATGGCCGAAGCCGGTGCAGATGTGATTGGTGTTTCGGCCTCGCTGGAATTGGAAAACAGCGAAGTAGAAAAAGAAATTGTGGCTTTGGGGCGAAAATTTAAAGCTTACCAGGCTGATTTTGCTGACCGTGAAAAGCTGTACGGATTTCTGAAAAAGCTTTTTGCAGAAAACCCTAAAATTGATATTTTGCTCAACAACGCCGGCATAATTTTGCGCAAACCTGCTGCCGAACATCCCGACGAAATGTGGGACAAAGTAATGGCCGTTAACCTGGATGCACCGTTTATTTTGGCTCGCGAGATCGGTAAAAAAATGCTGGAACAAGGCTCAGGAAAAATTATTTTTACCTGTTCGCTGCTTACTTTTCAAGGCGGGATTACGGTTCCGGGTTATGCAGCGAGCAAAGCAGCTTTGGGCAGTTTGATCAAGGCTTTGTCTAACGAATGGGCATCAAAAGGTGTAAATGTAAACGGCATTGCGCCGGGTTACATCGCCACAGATAATACCGAAGCTTTGCGGAATGACCCGGAACGAAGCGCATCGATACTATCGCGCATCCCGGCAAACCGCTGGGGCGAAGCAGAAGATTTTAAAGGCCCGGCTGTATTTTTGGCTTCGGCTGCTGCGGATTATGTGCACGGAACGATTTTAACTGTTGACGGCGGCTGGATGGGCCGCTAAGTTTATACCGATAAAAGAAGTATCACCATGGAAATAAGATTTCAAAACAGCCCGAAAGAAACCAGCCGGATGAACACGCAGGAACTGCGCGCTAATTTTCTGGCCGAAAATATAATAGTTGATGATGCCATAAAATTGGTTTACTCGCATTACGACCGCGTAATTATCGGCGGAGCCAAGCCGGTTAATCAAACTTTAAAACTGGAAAACCACCCGGAATTGCGGGCAGGATATTTTTTAGAACGAAGGGAAATCGGTATCATCAATGTGGGTGGAAATGGACAAGCAGAAGCTGATGGCCAGGTTTTTGATCTCGAAAAATTAACTTGTTTGTATCTGGGAAAAGGCACGAAGGATGTAAGGTTTTCCAGCATCAATCCAAACCAGCCGGCCGTATTTTATCTGCTTTCCGCTCCGGCACATGCAAAATATCCGGCCCAAAAAATGACGAAAGACGAAGCTTCTCCCGGAAAAATGGGCGCTGTAGAAACTGCAAATGAACGTACCATTTACCGTTATATTCATCTGGATGGCATCAAAAGTTGTCAGCTGGTAATGGGTTTAACCATTTTGAGCACGGGCAGCGTTTGGAATACCATGCCAGCGCATACGCATACCCGCCGCATGGAAGCTTACTTTTATTTTGACGTTCCGGAAGAACATCGGGTGTTGCACTTAATGGGCGAACCGCAGGAAACCCGGCACTTGCTGGTTGCTAATTATGAAGCGGTAATTTCTCCGCCCTGGTCAGTTCATGCTGGTTGCGGCACTGCCAATTATGGGTTTATTTGGGGGATGGCCGGTGAGAATTTAGTTTACGGCGATATGGACCCGGTTGCAATAACTGAGTTGCGCTGATGCTGTTTTTAGCCTGCTAAATTTGTTGAGCTGAAATTTGGCAGGCATTCTTTTGCTCAAAAAATAAACTATTATAATCAAGCAAATTGATCAATATAATACTAAATTTGGAAGGATAAATTACACCGGGATAGTATTTAAAATTACTGCTAACCAATGGTTTATGAAAAAATTTTTAGAAGTTTTTATTATTCTGCTTATCGTTTGCACAAGCAGTTATACCCAATCTGTCCAAACCTTTTCTCAGCTTAAAACTTTCCAGCAATCACTTTCTGCGGCAAGTTTGCAGTTTACTATTCCCAAAGATTTCAAAGAAATTAAGGCATATCACGAAGGTAATATTGATGTTGATTACGCCATGGAACTTCCCGAAGAAAATTTCCAGGTTTGGTATTTGGTTAAAAATACACAGCAGCAATGGCCAAAACGGAGTATTTCCGAAGAAAACAGCAAGCGCAATACCATCAATCCTGATTCTTTGTATAGCGTTACAGCAAACCACCAAGCGATGATACTGGCTGGAAAAAATAATTTTACTACAAGATATTTATCGCAGGATGTTTTAAATACTTTTCATGCGGATAAAGGAAAATCCTACCAGTTAGAACTTTTTGATCGGCCCGAAACAAACCATTTTCAATATGCACTGCTTTTAAGTTTACAAAAAACCGGCGTTGGCTTTATTTCAATGCTGTTTTTAAGTAATGATAACGGGCCGGAATTTTATCGAAAAGTCAACAAAGCTTATTATTCCGTCAGGTTTAACTGATGCTTCTTTTATCGCCTTAAATTTATCCACATTTTGTGTAAATTTTCAACTTAAAGGTTCCGATATAAGTTAAAATCTTTAGATTTTGATAAATTTGTGCTAAAATTAGTAGCAAAATTATCATGCCCTCAAGCAATCTTTCAACAATCAATCCGAATAATTATAGTGAAGACAGCATCCGTTCGCTTGATTGGAAGGAGCATATCCGTTTGCGGCCGGGCATGTATATTGGCAAGCTGGGCGACGGTTCTGCTTATGATGACGGCATTTATGTGTTGCTGAAGGAGATTGTAGATAATTCTATCGATGAGTTTGTGATGGGCGCGGGCCGGACCATCGATATTAATCTGGGCGAACATAAAATTGCCGTCCGTGATTATGGCCGCGGCATTCCGTTGGGAAAAGTAATCGATTGCGTTTCCAAGATCAATACCGGCGGCAAATATGACAGTAAAGCTTTCCAAAAATCGGTTGGTTTGAATGGTGTCGGAACGAAAGCCGTGAATGCGTTGTCGAGCAATTTTATCGTGCAGTCTTATCGTGATAACCGCACCAAAATTGCCGAATTTAGCAAAGGCGAACTGATCCGCGAAGAAGAAAAAGAGACTACACAGCGCAACGGAACGGCCATCAGTTTTTTGCCGGATGACAGTATTTTTCGCCATTACCGTTTCATTTCGGAGTTTGCCGAAAACATGATCTGGAATTACGTTTTTTTGAATGCCGGGCTGACCATTAATTATAACGGACAAAAATATCTTTCGGAAAAAGGCCTGCACGATTTGCTGGTGCGCAACACTGATACCGAAAACCTGCGTTATCCGATCATCCATTTAAAAGGAGAAGATATTGAAATTGCGATGACGCACGGGCAGCAATACGGCGAAGAATATTATTCCTTCGTGAATGGCCAGCACACCACGCAAGGCGGAACGCACCAGGCGGCTTTTCGGGAAGCGGTTGTGAAAACCATCCGTGAGTTTTATAAAAAGGAATTTGATGCGGCCGATGTGCGCGCTTCCATTGTGGCGGCGGTTTCAATCCGTGTGCAGGAACCGGTTTTTGAATCGCAGACCAAAACCAAGTTAGGTTCGCAAAATATTGCGGAAGATGGGCCGTCGGTTCGCGGTTTTATCCATGATTTTGTGAAGAAAGCACTGGACGATCATCTGCATAAAAACCCTTCAACAGCAGATGGTTTGCTGAAACGAATCTTACAATCAGAACGGGAACGTAAAGATATTGCCGGAATCAAAAAACTGGCCAACGAACGTGCTAAAAAAGCATCTTTACACAACAAAAAATTGCGTGATTGCAAGCTTCATTTTGAAGATACGCACGAACGGAAACAAGATACAACTCTTTTTATTACTGAAGGAGATTCGGCCAGTGGTTCCATTACCAAATCGCGCGATGTGCAAACGCAAGCGGTTTTCAGTTTAAAAGGAAAACCGCTGAACTGCTTTGGCCTCACCAAAAAAGTAGTTTATGAGAACGAAGAATTTAACCTGCTGCAACACGCCTTAAACATTGAAGATGGTTTGGATGGATTGCGCTACAACAACATCGTGATTGCAACCGATGCAGACGTGGACGGAATGCACATCAGGCTGCTTTTGATGACATTTTTCTTGCAGTTTTTTCCGGATCTGGTGAAAGCTGGTCATGTTTCGATCCTGCAAACGCCGCTTTTTCGGGTGCGCAATAAAAAGGAAACCATTTATTGTTACAGTGACGAAGAACGCCAGCGCGCGATCCACAAGCTGGGCAACAAGCCGGAAATTACGCGATTTAAAGGTTTGGGCGAAATTTCGCCAGAGGAGTTTGGTTTGTTTATCGGGAAAGATATCCGCTTGGATCCGGTTTTGCTAAAAGAAGCCAACATCAAATCGTTATTGGAATATTTTATGGGGAAAAATACGCCGGATCGGCAGCAGCATATTATACAGAATTTAAGGGTTGAAGTTGATATTTTGGAAGATGAAGCGGTGGCTTGATGCTGTTTGTGGTTGAAAGATTGTAAATCTTAACCAGCAGTAGCTTATAGTAGTCGATATGCCACAAAAACCCCCGTAATCAAAATTCAATTGTCAACTTTACAAGCAACAGCCTTTTACTTTTATTAATGTAACCCGTATATTTACACTATACGAAGTAGATGTGATAAAAACAATTAGGAGTAAGCCTTTACGGCTTTTATGGGAAAAAGGCGATGGTAGCAAGTTGCCACCAACCCAGCTAAGAAAAATACGGCTTGTTTTGCAAATCATAGATGACCTGGAAGAAGTTCCGGAAGACCTTGCGCATTTGGTTTCTTGGAGGCCACATCCGTTAAAAGGAGAGCTTCAAGGATTCTGGAGTTTAGATATCACAGGCAATTACCGAGTGATATTTCGTTTTGAAAATAAAAATGCTTTCGATTTAGATTACTTAGACACACATTGACATGGAAAGAGAAATGGAACTACACCATCCGGGAGAAATTCTGAAAATCGAAGTTATTGAAGGACGTGGCTTAACTATTGGTAAAGCTGCAGAACTTTTAGGTATTACTCGCCCAACCTTATCTAATATATTAAATGGTAAAGCGGCAATTACGCCAAATATTGCATTAAGGCTTGAAACTGTTTTTGGCGGAACAGCCCGGTTTTGGGTCCGGCTGCAATCATCTTATGAACTATTTATTGCTAAAAAGAATTTTTTGAAAAATCCACCGAAAATAAAACATTTTGACTTTGCATAACACCTGTTTTATTCAGTACTATTATAGCAGAGATTTTGGCCAGTTCTACAGGAAAGATTATTCATTGAGGGCGTAGGATCGAAGACCTCTGCTGTGAGGAATTTGGATTGTTTATTAGGAAGATATTCGTCTGGACTCGGTTTTGTTAAAAGAAGCCAACATCAAATCTTTGTTAGAATATTTTATGGGGAAAAACACGCCCGACCGGCAGCAGCATATTATTCAGAACTTGAGGATTGAGGTTGATATTCTGGAAGAGGTAGTGGTGGTGTAGGGCTGTTTTTATCGGTATAAGATTGGAGGATAATTTTCTTAATGGAGATTGAAAATCCGCATATCAAAGGTACTAATCGCAGATCCCGGCCAGCAGGATAGATTAAATAATTAAAGTCCAATAAAAACAAATAGTCTATAAATTTAAATGAACACAAGTATAATTATTAATGGACGTAGATTTCTCAAGAGACTAATAGGTGTGCATAAATATGCGATCTCAGTTTTCGTTTTAGAAAAATTTGAGTTTCAATTTATTGTTTTGCTCCTACCAACAGAGAATATTGATAAAAAACCAACTTATCAACTATCTGATCAAATATTAGAAATTCCCATAAATAAAGATGAATTAGGTGCTATATCGTCTTGGATTAAAAAGGAAGAAAGCGATCAAATGGAATCTCCCGGCCTGCAAGATATTATTTAGCTACAATATTGCCTAAGCTTTTCATACCCGTCAGAATCACCTAACTCACCAGCCCTAAGCCAGTCAGAGCATGCTTTGTTTCTATTACCAAATATATTATGAAGATTTCCCCTATTGAAAAAGGCTGCTGAGTTTTCAGGACTTAACTCAATTGTTTTATTTAAATCCAGCAATGCTCCATCAAAATCATCAATATCCATATTTGCATTTGCACGATTTAAATATGCTAATATAGATTCATCATTAACTTTGATAGCTCTATCATAATCTTCTATTGCACCATATGTGTCTTTTAAGTTCAGTTTTGCATTACCCCTATTTATTAATGCCAATTCATGTTTGGGTTTAAGATTAAGTGCCTTACTGTAATCTATTATAGCCCCAAGTTGATCTCCAATATTTCCCTTAGAATTTCCTCTATTATAATATACTTCACCATTAAATGGATCAATTTCGATGGCTTTATTGTAATCAACAATAGAACCTTGATTATCTTGAAGGCTAGATTTGCAAACTCCTCTATTAAAATATGCTAAATCGTTGTTGTCGTTTATTTCGATTGCTTTATTAAAGTCCAATATGGCGATATAATATTGACCCAAATGAATTTTCGCATTCCCTCTATTGAAGAAAGCATCGGAACTTTCTGGATACAAATCAATTGATTTATCATAATCTAAAACAGCACCTCGAAAATCTTGCAGTTCAAGTTTTACTCCGCCGCGGCGGAAGTAAGCTTCAGAATTTTCTGGGTTTAATTTGATCGCCTCGTTAAAGTCTTCTATAGCGGATTTATAATTTTGGAGTTTTGCAATTGCGCGGCCCCGAAGGCAATACAGTTCATCAGTTGGTCTATGCCTTAACACTTCATTGAAATAATGAATAGCACCTACAAAATCCCCCTGTTTTAATTTCTCCTTTCCCATAGCTATATCGTCAGAGAAGAATCCCAGAAAATTAGTTATATCCATTTTTATGTTTGATTTAATTATAATATAAACAAACATAATTCTTTTGTCAACCTAAAATTACATCTCACAAAATTTACCTTATAAAAGAAGCATCGATAATTGTATCTTCAATAAACCTTTCACACCAAATGAAAAAATATTTTAGTACGCTAATTCTATTGCTTTTGGCTGTTTCGCTTCGGGCGCAAACGGCAGATTATGTTCCTACCAAACAAAATCTGGAAGCACGCAACTGGTTCAGCAATAATAAATATGGTTTGTTTATCCATTGGGGTCCGTTCAGTATTCCGGGAAGTGGCGAATGGGTGATGAACAACCGCAACATCACCGTAAAAAATTATACACGTTTAGAAAAGTTTTTTAACCCGATAGATTTTAATGCGGCGCAATGGGTTTCGATGGCGAAAAATGGCGGTATGAAATACATCACGCTGATTACCCGCCACCATGACGGTTTCAGCATGTGGGATACCAAATATTCCGACTTCAATATCATGCAAACACCTTATCATCAGGATATTGTAAAGCAGATGGCAGATGAATGCCACAAGCAAGGCATCAAACTTTTCCTATATTATTCGCTGCTGGATTGGCGCAGGGATGATTATCAATACTGGACTGGCAAAACAGGTAAAGGAACTGGTAGGACCAAGCACGGAGACTGGAATAATTATATACAGTTTATGAAAAACCAGCTGACTGAATTATTGACCAATTATGGTGAAATTGGCGGTATTTGGTTTGACGGATATTGGGACCAGATGGATAATGAAAGTAAGGACAGAAAGGAAAATGATGTGCGTGCCGATTGGCATACAACTGAAATTTACGCTCTGATCCACCAGCTGCAGCCGCAATGTTTAATTGGGAACAATCATCACATGACGCCTTTGCCGGGAGAGGATTTCCAAATGTTTGAACAGGATTTACCCGGAGAAAATACCAATGGCTTGAGTTTTCAAAAAATCTCTAACCTTCCGCTGGAAACTTGTGCTACGATCAACAATAGCTGGGGTTTTAATCTGACTGACACCACTTACAAAACCACAGCGCAAATTGTAAATCTTTTGGTGAGATCAGCGGGAAATGGCGGCAACTTATTACTAAATATCGGGCCAATGCCAAACGGTGAAATTCAACCGGAATTTAAAGACCGCATTAAATGGATGGGTGATTGGTTAAAAACTTATGGTGAAAGTATTTACAATACGAAAGGCGGATATATCCGGCCGCAAAAATGGGGTTGTTTGACGGAAGCGAAAGGGAAAGTTTATGTGCATCCTTTAAATGCAGCTGACGATAATATTAAATTGGAAAATGCTTCTTTTAGGCAGGTAAAAAGGGCATATCTATTAAAAACCAAACAGTCCGTAAAAGTTGTTTTGAAAGATAAAACTTGGATTATTCCGGTGATGCAACCTACGGCAGAAGAGCCTGATCCGGTGGTTGTGTTGGAGATATAAGGAGAATCTAAATGAGTTTTAATCAGAAAGCTACTTCTTCAAAAACAACAAGATAAAACCAAAAGTGGCAGCGATCTGGCCGATCCAGAAAATGAACATTCATTTAAATATATCTGATCCTACTCCAAGAAATGTTTTATTGAGTTTCATTTCAAGTTTTGCCAAATCTTCTTTAGTTGCTAATAATTCGTACTTTGAATCCATTTAAAAATTGAAGCAAATTTTATTATAAAATAAAATGAAATATTATCCCACAAAAGAAGCATCCAAGTTTTAAACTTGGATGCTTCTTTTATCATACTAAAACTTGATTAATTAAACACACTGGATACATTTGTAACCTTCCAGCCATTGCCGGTATCCGTCATGGTTACATAATTAATGCGGGAAAAGTTTTGATATTTCATTTGCACTTTATATACAACCAAGCTGGCATTGTTTTCTACAACTTTGGTAGTTGTTGTACAATTTTGTTCTATATTTTCCTGATTAGCAAGACTTTCCAGAATTTGATTTTTATTGAAACTGATTATCTTTTCGCCGCGGTTGTGAGAAAATTTAGCACTGTCATCAATGATATTTGCGAGGCCGGAAGTTTTGCCATGTGTAGAAGCATTAACATAAGTTGTAATTGCATAATGCATAGTTAACTTTTCATTAATGTTTGGAATGCTTGCCTTGCTGACATTGTAAGTTAAAGTAATGAACAAAGCGATCAGGATAGTTTTTAAAGTTTTCATGATATTTTGAATTTAAGTTTTTGTGGTTGTTTTGATATATAGACGTTACTAAGTATTGATACGTTACAGAAAATTGTAATATTTTTTTAAGTTTTTCATGTTGATTAAAATTTAAGTTTTTGCAGTTGTTTTGATATATAGATATTACAAACTTGCATTTAGTTACAAAAAATCCAGATTAAATTTTCGTTAAATCATTATGCTGTTTTTAGCCATATAAAATCTAATTTCAATAGCATTTTAGGGTATCACATCAAGCTAAATTTATTACTATATCTTATATTTGTACCTTTTAGCCAATACCGGATGAATGACGATTTAAGTCAGCAAAATGAACCGCTCTCTAATATAACTTCCCTTTCGGGATTGTATGAAAACTGGTTTTTGGATTACGCTTCGTATGTAATCCTGGACCGCGCCGTGCCGCATATTCATGATGGGTTGAAGCCGGTGCAACGCCGTATTTTACATTCCCTAAAGGAAATGGACGACGGCCGTTTTAACAAAGCGGCCAACGTAATTGGCAACACGATGAAATATCATCCGCATGGCGATGCTTCTATTGGTGATGCGATGGTGCAGATCGGCCAGAAAAACCTCTTGATTGAGTGTCAGGGAAACTGGGGCGATCCGGTTACCGGCGATTCTGCTGCGGCACCGCGATATATTGAAGCGCGTTTGTCCAAGTTTGCGCTGGAAGTTGTTTTCAACCCGGATACTACCGAATGGCAATCCAGTTATGATGGCCGGAACAAAGAACCGGTTACTTTGCCTGTTAAATTTCCTTTATTATTAGCGCAAGGTGCAGAAGGTATTGCTGTTGGTTTGGCCACCAAAGTAATGCCGCACAATTTTATAGAACTAATTGATGCTTCCATAGAAATATTGAAAGGCAACCGGCCGGATTTATTACCGGATTTCCCCACGGGCGGTTTGGCCGATTGTTCAGCTTATAATGAAGGCCAGCGTGGTGGAAAAATCCGTATCCGTGCTAAAATAGAAGAACGTGATAAAAAAACGTTGGCGATTACCGAAGTCCCGTTTTCTACCACAACCGGCAGTTTGATTGATAGCGTGATTGCCGCCAACGATAAAGGCAAGATCCGCATCAAAAAAATTGAAGATAATACGGCTAAAGATGTAGAGATCATGATTCACCTGGCACCTGGTATTTCGCCGGACGTTACGATTGATGCGTTATATGCTTTTACAGATTGCGAGGTTTCCATCTCCCCAAACACCTGCGTAATCAAGGATAACAAGCCGCACTTTATGAGTGTGAACGACATCCTGACGGAGAGTACTGTTTTTACCAGGGAATTATTGAAGCAGGAATTAGAAATTCGATTGGCAGAACTGAAAGAGAAGATTTTTTTTAGTTCGCTGCTGAAGATTTTCATTCAGCAAGGCATGTACAAGCATCCGGATTATGAAACCTCCGGAAACTTTGAAGCTGTAATTAAAGTGTTGAATAAACTTTTTGCACCTTTTTTACCACAGCTTTACCGCGCCATTTTTCCGGAAGACTTTAAAAAGCTGATTGATAAACCGATGAGCAGCATCACGCGCTTTGATGTGAAAAAAGCTGATGAACAGATGAAATCCTTGGAAAACGAGATCAGGGAAGTGAACAAACACCTTAAACAGCTCACGGAATACGCGATTGACTGGTTTATCAAACTAAAAGAAAAATTTGGCAAAGGCCGGGAACGTAAAACTGAACTTCGTGTTTTTGACCGCGTGGAAGCCGCACAAGTTGCCTTGGCAAACGTAAAAATTTATATGAACCGCGCCGATGGTTTTGTTGGAACGGCTTTGAAAAAAGATGAATTTGTGGGCGATTGCTCTGATCTGGATGAGCTAATTGTTTTCCGGGAAGATGGCAAGTTTCTGGTTACCAAAGTGCAGGAAAAAGTTTTTGTAGGAAAAGATATTACGCACGCGGCCATCTTCAAAAAAAATGATGAACGCACGGTGTACAATTTTATTTATAAAGACGGCGAAACCGGTACTGTTTTTATCAAGCGCTTTTTTGTGCAGGGAATTACGCGCGATAAAGAATATGACCTGACCAAAGGTACAAAAGGCACAAAAACGCTTTACTTTACACATAACCCAAACGGCGAAGCAGAAGTGGTAAATGTGCAGTTAAAACCGCATACCAAACTTAAAAAGCTGACTTTTGACTTAGATTTTGCTGAAGTGGCCATCAAAGGCCGCAGTTCGCAGGGAAACGTGGTTACGAAATATCCGGTCAAAAAAATCACGCTGAAAACTAAAGGCGTTTCTACTTTGGCCGGACGAAAAATCTGGTATGATGAAGTTTTGAAAAGGCTGAATGTGGATCATCGCGGTACGTTTTTGGGAGAGTTTGACGGGGAAGATAAAATTTTGAAAGTGCTGAGCAACGGCATATGTGAAATCACCAGCTTCGACTTAACCAATCATTTTGAAGATAAAATGATCCGGATTGAAAAATATAATCCTGACCAGGTTTATACCCTTGTGCATTATGAAGGCAAACTGAAAAACTATTTTGTAAAGCGTTTTACGTTTGAAAGTTTGGTTTTGGACAAACCTGTTAGTTTGATCAGTGAAGAAAGCGGTTCTAAAATGATCCTGATTTCCGGCGCATCCCAACCGGTGGTCAAAGTTGAACTATCAAAAGGAAAAACCCATCTTTTGGAAACAACGGAGCTAAACCTGGCTGATTTAATCGATGTAAAAGGCATCAAAGCTCAGGGAAACAGGCTTTCTCCGCATGAAATAAAAACTATTGAACTGATTGCCGAGCACGACGATGAACAAGATGTGCCCGATCCGGTGGCAGAGGTTTCTTTGAAAGAAGTGATTGCTGAAGAACATAAAGAAGAAGCAGCTGAAAAAGAATTACCACAAAAAGAAGAAAAACCAGTTCAATCAGCCAAGAAAATCGATCTTGAAATTACCAATCCGGAAGACATAGAGATAAAAGGGAAGGGGCAACTGCCTTTGTTTTAGATGAAATAAATTGTGTTTGTAATTTCCCGGACCTGGTAAGGTTTTACAATCCGGTAAACTTTTAAAAACAAGTTGAAGCATAAAAACCCAATGCTTCTTTTATTGGCTTAATTATCTTTTGCTTCGTTGTGCGAGCCAAGAATATAGCCGAGTATAGCAGTAAGGATTGGAAGTAATATGTTGAGAAGCACCATCTGGCTGATCTGGATGACAAAATCGCGTGAATCTTTGCCTTCCGTTTGGATGGATTTGATCATATTCAACCTCCTGTTTAAAATACTATCCGGAAGATTAACCAGCGTTTTATAATCAAATGCAGAACTATGTTTAGGCAGGTTTAAAAAAATATAAACCATCAAAAAAATCAAAAAAGCAGCAATCATTGCCAGTACAATCCTTGCTAAATGGTAGCCAATCCGGGATTTTGCATCCAGTTCATTTACTTTAGCTGGTAAATCCGAAACTTCCGGGTTAACTTCATTACTAACTCTGCTTGATACAAGGGCTGTATGGCTTAAATCAATTTCAGGCTTGTTATCAGCGTTTTCGTTCATAAGTTTATTTAATCAGCTTAGCCTTTTCTAATGTTGGGGTAACAACCTTTTTAGGGTTGAGGCCATTTTCGTCCATACTGATTAAAACACGGCCTTTTTTCACTTCAGATACTGCCCAACTAAATAAATTTAACGCATCAGCTGTTAATTGGGAAGCTTTATCAACGCCTGTTTTGTTTTTCAGTTCATCCATAAAAGCCTGGTCAACAGATAATCTTACATCAGCCATATAATTAAGTTTAATTGATTAAAGTTAGCAATTAATCTGATCATAATAAACGCCAAAAAAGTATTAATATCTTGCTTCAGATTAACAGGATGCTTCTTTTATCACACAAAAAACATTGTTTTATTTAAAGCTATGATGGATTTGGCAAAATCTTCACGTGCAACCAAAAACTGGATATTAACTTTTCTTAAAGAAAACCCACAGCTTTTTATGTTGATGCCTTCGTTGGCCAAACCGGTGGCTGATCGTGCCAGCAATCCCGGCTGGTCGATATTGGAGCCGATGATGCAAACCATCGCTGCTGTTTCTACCGTAACTTTTTCAAATTTTTCTTCCAGTTCGTCAATTAGTTTTTGCTTAAAATCTTTCTCCCAAATCACAACCGAAATACTGTTGGCACTGGTGGCTTTATAACTGTAGCTCACGCCCAATTTATAAAACACCTGCATAATCTGCAAATCCGAACCCACGCTGCCTACCATTAGCGGATCGTAAATGTCTATAATCAGCACTTTGTCCGTTCCGGTAATTACTTCCACGCGTTTCTCCTTCGAAACATAATCCTTCGTGATCAATGTTCCGGGATGTTCCGGTTCAAAAGTATTTTTTATACGGAGATTGATACCATTGATTTCCAGTGGTTTAGATGCTTTTGGGTGGATAGCTTCCATGCCAATATCCGCCAGCTGATCGGCCACATCATAATTGGTAAAACCAACCGGTTTGCAATGATCAATGCCCACCAACATCGGATCGGCGGTACACAAATGATATTCTTTGTGGATGATCGCTTCCTGCGGTTTTACGGCCACAGCGATTTTGCTGAAAGTTACTTCGGAATAGCCGCGGTCAAACTCACGCATAATCCCTTCCGTGCCTTTGGCGTAGCCGGTTACAATACAAATGGTTTTGCTGAAATCTATGTTCTTAAAGGCTTCTTTTATCCGCTCATCGATGGTGTAAGAACGATGATCGTCAAAACCGCTCAGATCAATACAAGTGGCGTTGATGCGGTTGTTTTGAAGGATATTGGTGAAGGTGAAAGCTGAGTGCGTTTCGCCGATTGAAGCCAGGATTTCGCGCGCGGCCTGCAAAATCCCTTCCTGGCTTACATAACCGGAAGCCAGAATATTCACCAGGTTTTCGAGATAACTTTGTGCATCGCGAACCCGCTTTTCAATAAATTGATCGGCAGTGGCCAAATCCAAACCCAGATCAACGTAGTTTTTGTTGATGCTTTGCAGCTGCACAACCAATTCATTTAAAGCAGCATGAAAATCCTGATAATTGGCAATTAAATGATACACGCCGGGCGCGCCGGTTTTCTTGTTTTCCAGTAATAAATTGGTTACGCCGGAAAAGGCAGAAACCACAAAAATCCGGTTGTACAGCTCATCGCCGCTACGGTTAAATAAAATAATATTTTGAAGCACATCGTGCAGGGCAGACATAGAAGTGCCCCCAATTTTTTCTACAGTCAGCATTGGAAGTCAAAATTTGTATGGTAAAAACAGTATGTTGATGGTTGTTTTTATCAAATTTCAAAGCTATTAAAAAAGCTGAAAGGTGGCTAGGTTGGGTTTGAGGAATTTTGGGTGGTAAAAGAAGTATGATATTTATTGTTGTTATGCTGAACTGGTTTCGACATCTCATCAAAAAAGTTTTGGATTTGCCTGAGAGATCTTGAAATAAATTCAGGATGATAAATCCATACTGTCATTTCAATCCGAAGGGAGAAATCTTATTTCAACTATAAAAGCCAATTGCTTCAAAAAAGATTTCTCCCTTCGGATCGAAATGACAAAGCACAAAAAAAGAAGCATTTGCTTTTACACAAATGCTTCTTTTATCAACTAAAAATTGACTTTTACTGATACTGGATATAAATCGGTTTCGGTTTCAAAGCCAAAAGTTCTGCGGGCGTCATCATGTGGTGGGGCGCTTTTTTAAGGTCGTTTTTGTAAAATAATTTGAAACCGGTAAACTGCACAGGTTCAGCAAAAATATGGTTGCGGTAAGTGCCTAATTTTAATTCAGGTTCGCCCCAGCCGTCCATATCCATCACCAGTTGTACTTCCGGGTGCAGTTTAATCTCCTTATAATTCGTCACCATGTTTTTGGTGAAGCGATGAACGATTAAAATTTTAGGGCTAAGGTTGTATTTTTTCACCAGATCAGCCAAATAGTTTGTGGCATAATTGATGTCATCAGCATTATAAGTGCCGATTTTAGTTCCTGGCCTGGCACCGGTTTTCATAGAAAATTCCGGGTCCATTCCAAAATGCACATTTGGCATTTTCAAATAGGGTTCAAACAAAGGCAATTCAGCGCGGATATTGCTCAGGGCAACCTGTACATCTAAAAATACCAGTGCATTTCGTGTTTTTGCCATCGATAAAACAGAATCAATTTGTTTAAATGGCATCCGGTAACGATATTTTCCGTCTTTTCCGCCATCGCCCTGCGCTACTACCGCAATGTAATGCAGTGCCGGAATAACGGGTGTTGTCGGGTCGGCTTTTTCCCAGCTTTTCACTTCACCATCTAGCTTTTTAAGCATTTCCTTTGGAGAAAGTTCACCCAAGATCCCCATTCTTTTAGAATAAAGATTGCCGTAGAAAGCAACTATTCTTTTATAAGGCAAAATTGCACCTGCCAGCGGGTAAGGTGTATTTTTAACTGGAAAATGCCCGGTTGTATCGCCGTTGGCCAGCTTTTTCATCAGCGAATCATATTGCTTCGGATTTACGGGCTGTAAAACCGGCTTGGCGACCGTTGTGTCTTTTACTTTGGCTAAAATTGTTTCAGGATTGGCTTTTCCTGCTTTACTGCTTTCACTGCAGTTGGTAAGCAAAGTGATTGAAGTAGCGGCAAACGTTAACGAGAAGAGTAAATTTTTTAAGTTCATTATATTTATTGTGAATAGCGGCTAAGGTTATGGATGAGATTTAACGTTATGTTAAAATTTTATACGGATACGATTTGTTAAAGATGCAATTTCATGAAATGTAAAACAAGGCGGCAAACATAGTGGCATTTTTTGAATGATCAATATTTTGTGGTAGTTTAAATTTCAATCTTAAAAATGATATGCTTCTTTTATGCCTGTAAAATTTGTGTTTGATGATGGCATCGACAGAAAAATTTAGTTGATAAAAGAAGCATGATACTAATCTACTTGCTATTAAAGGTTGTTGAATTTCCCAAAAACGCCCAGCGGTAATTTGCTGCCAGCCGTTGCTTGCAAGTATAACTCGCCGGTTTCCAAATTTTTGGCTTGAGGATAAGCTCCGCGAATCAGGTTTTCTACAATTACTGAAGAAAACCCAAGCGAATAAGTATTCAAAATCAAAAAATGTTCCTGTGGATCGAGCAGCTGCACCACGTCTTGCATCATCTCCAGAATGTTGTCTTCCAGTTTCCACTTTTCGCCGTTCGGCCCGTGCCCAAAAGCCGGCGGGTCCAAAATAATCCCGTTGTAAGTATTGCTTCTTTTAAGCTCTCTTTTTACAAATTTCAGTGCATCTTCCACCATCCAGCGGATGTTGTTTAGGTTTGACAATTGCTGGTTTTCATTCGCCCAGGTAACTACTTGTTTGATAGAATCCACGTGCGTAACCTCAGCACCGGCCGCTCTGGCCACCACCGAAGCCGCGCCGGTATAAGCAAAAAGGTTTAAAAATTTAGGCTGAGGTGTTTTCAGTTTTTTGATATTGGAAGAAATATAATCCCAATTGACAGCCTGCTCCGGGAAAACGCCAACATGCTTAAAAGAAGTTAAACCTAAGCGTAATTTAATCGCTACTTCCGGGTTTTGGTATTCGATATGCCAGCGGTCTGGTATTGCCGGGTTCTTTTTCAGCCATTCGCCGGAAGTTGCCGAGCGGCCTTTAAAACGGATCTGATGCTGTTTTTGCCAATCATTTTCTGGTAAAGCTTTGCTCCAAACCGCTTGCGGCTCCGGCCGGACCAGGATTAGATTGCCAAATCGCTCCAGTTTTTCAAAATCACCGCAATCAATCAATTCGTAATCTTTCCAAAATTGCGGTGTAAGGAGTTGGATCATTTTTTAGCTTTCCGCTATGAGCCATCAGCTTTCAGCAATTTTTATCGTCAATTTGTATTGGCTGATTGCTGAAAGCTAATGGCTGACAGCTCTTTTACAGTTTCTCTTTTGCTGCTTCCATAAATTTGCTGGCAAACACAAAGTTGTTTAATTCTGCATTATCGGTGTGGGCAATTTCTTTGTTGGAGCCTTGCCACCATTTTTCGCCGTTGTGCAGAAAAAGGATATTGTCGCCAATACCCATCACCGAATTCATATCATGCGTGACCACAACGGTGGTGATGTTATTTTCATCGGTAATGTCTTTGATCAGTTCATCAATAACGATAGAAGTTTTTGGGTCCAAGCCCGAGTTTGGTTCATCACAAAACAAATATTTAGGCTGCATGGTGATGGCGCGCGCAATGCCAACACGCTTTTTCATCCCGCCGGAAAGCTCTGACGGAAAAAGTTTGTTGGTCCCTTTCAGGTTTACTCTTTCTAAGCAATAATTGGCACGGTCAGTTTTTTCTGATCTCGACATTTCGGTAAACAGGTTCAGCGGAAAAATAATATTTTCTTCCACCGTCATGGAATCAAACAAAGCCGAATTTTGAAAAAGCATCCCGATTTCTTTGCGTATCGGTATGCGTTGTTCAAAATCCATTGCCGTAAAATTTTCTTTGTTATAAAGCACTTCACCTTTTTCGGGTTCATGCAGGCCAACAATACATTTCAGCAAAGTTGTTTTCCCGGAACCGGAACTACCAATAATCAGGTTAGACATGCCCGGATTAAACACCGAAGAAATTCCCCGCAGCACATGTTTATCGCCAAAAGTTTTACTAATATCTTTAATTTCAATCATAACATCAACTGGGCTATCAGATAATCAGCACACAAAATAATAATACAGCTCATTACCACGCCGCGCGTGCTGGCCTGGCCAACTTCCAGCGCACCGCCAGCAGTATAATAACCCTGATAAGCCGAAACACTGGTGATGATGAATGCAAAAACCAAAGCTTTAATTAAAGCGATACGTGCAAAAAGCGGGTTGAAATCTGTTGTTAAACCAATAACAAAATCATTTGGAGAAACTGCACCAGAAGCAGAACCTGCTATGTATCCGCCAAATAACGACAGGCAAACGGAAAGGATAATTAGCAGCGGAAACATGGTTACGCCGCCAATTATTTTAGGCAAAATTAAATATCCCGGTGCATTTACGCCCATAATTTCCAGCGCATCAATTTGCTCGGTTACGCGCATGGTGCCAATTTGCGAAGCAATGCTGGAACCAACACGGCCAGCCAAAACCAAAGAAGTAATGGTTGGGCTAAATTCCAGAATAGCCGAATCCCGGGTGATGCCGCCAATGATGGAACGCGGGATTAAATTGCTAACTAACTGAAAAGCAGTTTGTACCGTAGAAACTGCACCGATAAAAACCGAAATGATACAAACAATCCCTAAAGAGCCAATGCCAATCGAAACCATTTCGCGCATGATCTCGCTCCAATAAACACTAAATTTTTCCGGCTTTTTAAAACTCGATTGCAGCAGTAATATATATCGGCCTAAATGTGTAAAGATCATTTTAAAATTTTTTTAAAAATACGTTTTTTAGAATTAAGACCATATCCTGATTTTGGCTAAGTTTAACCATGAAAAACGCACTGATAACCGGGGCAACAAAAGGGATCGGACTGGCAATTGCCAAAGCACTGGCGAAAGAAGGGATCAACCTGGCCATTTGCTCCAGGAACGAGCAGGATTTATGGTCGGTAAAAACAGCATTGCTGCAAATCAACCCAAAAATAAAAATATTTGTACGCGTGGCAGATTGCAGTTTGCGGGAAGACGTATTCAATTTTGCTGCCGAAGCAGAGCAGGAATTTCAAGCTATCCAGATTATTGTGAACAACGCCGGGCTGTTTTTGCCGGGCAGTATCTTGGATGAACCCGAAAATCATCTGCAAAAACAATTGGACTTAAATGTAATGGCCGGTTATGAACTGTACCGTTATTTTGGCAAAAAACTGATGGCGGCCCGAACCGGCCACATCTTTAATATCTGTTCCGTAGCTTCTAAAAATGTTGCTGCAAATGCCGGCAGTTATTCTGTAACAAAGTTTGCGCAGCTCGGTCTTAATCATGTTATGCGGGAAGAAATGAAAGCACATCTGGTAAAAGTAACGGCTATCTTACCAGGATCAACTTTAACAAATTCCTGGGCCGGGACAACGGTTCCGCCCCAAAAATTTGTACTGCCGGAAGATGTGGCCGAAGCGGTAATTAATTGCCTGAAAATGAGCGCAGGAGCTAATGTTGATGAGCTGATTATCCAAACCGCAACCAGAGAAATTTGAAATTTTAGTAGCTAAAAACAGTATGGAAAAGAAATTGTACCGGGACGAATCCCGGAAGGTTATTGCCGGTGTATGTGCTGGCTTGGCAGATTATTTTGGCGTAGATGTTACGCTTGTACGTTTGCTTTTTGTATTAACGCTGATTTATCACGGCGGCGGCACGCTGGCTTACATTGTTTTGTGGATTGTGATGCCAAAAAGAATTGGTGTTTTGAACGATCCGACGGTAGATTATACTGTGCACAATGAAAACCGCCCGTTCCAATCCTTTAATAAAAACTTCCGTAGCAAGAATAAAAACGTAGCGCAGATTGGCGGCGCGGTACTAATTGTGCTGGGCGTTTTTTTCCTGCTGGACCAGCTGGGTTTAATTCCGTATTGGTTTGATTTTGAAACGTTTTGGCCGGTTATTTTGGTGGTGATCGGTTTGGGGCTGATCTTTCGCTCCAGAACAAAAACCGTTGAACCTGAAAAACCACAGCCGAAAGAAGACTGGTTCGGCATCAACCCAAATGACCCTAAAGATATTTAAACCATGAAGCGCGACAGTTTATTTACCGGTTTGTTTTTGCTGGGCATTGGCATACTATTTTTACTGAACAATTTTAACGTTATCAATTTTCATTGGGGAAACCTTTTAAGCCTTTGGCCGCTGTTTTTAATCATCGCCGGAGTCAATATTATTTTCCTGCACTACAATTCCAACGGTGCTACGGCGGTAAAAGTGCTGGTGTTTTTGGCCTTGTTCTCGCTGGTGGTTTACCGTGGTGTGATGCAGCCTGACAACCGTTTTTGGAACAAACATTTTAACGGTAATAGTTTTTTTAATGATAATAATAAGGACGGAAATGATGGCGATAACGATAATAATAAAGATGTGGTGAAGCTGGAAGGCAGCAGCACATACGCCGAACCTTACACGCCACAAGTGAAAGTGGCCAACTTGAATATCCGCGGCGGCGGCGTTACTTATATTTTGCAAGATACAACAAATCAGCTGTTTAGTGCCGCTACGCATGAATTATCAGGCAGGTTTTTGTTCAACACAACGGCATCAGATTCTGGTAAAACCATCAATTTCAACACCAGCAACTCTAACCATAATTTAAATTGGGACAGCGATAAAGGTAACGAGGCAACGATCAAACTCAACCCAAACCCAGAGTGGAATGTAGATATTGCTGCCGGGGCAAGCAAACTGGATCTGGACTTTACGAAGTTCAAAATCAGGAACTTACACATTAAAGGCGGTGCTGCCTCGATGGATTTGAAGCTGGGCCAGCCGGTTGTCAGTAATATGATGGTTGATATTTCTACCGGCGTTTCCGAAGTGAATATCAGCGTTCCGTCCAGTGCAGCTTGTCAAATCACCAGCAAAACGGGTTTGTCGTCCAAAACATTTGACGGCTTTCAATCCAAAGGCGATAATCAATACGAAACAGCTGGTTTTGCTGCCGCTCCACATAAAATCTATATCAATTTGAAAGGTGGTATTTCTGATTTTAGTGTGAAACGGTACTGATAGAATTTTATAATTTTTATTCATTAAAACCCTCAGTTTTATTTAAGCTGAGGGTTTTTTGTCGGAAGCTATTTTAACTCGATCCGATACTGTTTTTATGCCGATAAAAACAGTATCAAAATGTAAAAGATTAGTTTTGCAGCGATGTTTAACCCAAAGCTAAAATTTATCCTGCCACTAATTGTTTTTTCGCAGTTTGCCTGTACGTCGCTTTGGTTTGCAGCCAACGCCGTGATGCCCGATTTGGTTCGCGAACTGCATATTTTACCTTCGGCAATCGGCTTTATCACTTCCTCCGTGCAATTCGGTTTCATTGCCGGGACGCTGCTTTTTGCCATCTTTTCCATCACCGATCGGTTTTCGCCTTCCAAAGTATTTCTCATCAATGCTTTGCTTGCGGCCATGTTCAATTTCAGTATCACTTTTGGCCAGCCTGATTTGCAGATACTTCTTTTACTGCGCTTTTTTACGGGTTTTTTTCTGGCCGGAATTTATCCTGTCGGGATGAAAATTGCTGCCGATTATTTTGAAAACGGACTTGGGAAAGCATTAGGGTTTTTGGTTGGCGCGCTGGTTTTAGGGACAGCTTTTCCGCATTTATTAAAAACTTTTGGTACGATATTACCCTGGAAATTATTACTGGTCCTGACTTCCGGTTTTTCAATTTTGGGCGGATTAATAGTTCTGTTTTTTGTTCCCGATGGCCCGTTCCGCAAAAAAAATCCGGCCGTCAATTTCAAAAGTATTTTTAGTGTTTTCAAGAAAAAAGATTTCCGCTCCGTCGCTTTCGGCTATTTCGGCCACATGTGGGAAGTGTATACGCTTTGGGCTTTTCTGCCTTTAATCTTGCAAACTTATCTTCATTTGCATCCAAAGTACAGCTTGATTGTGCCTCTGTTTTCATTCCTGATTATTGCTTCCGGCTGCTTGTCCTGCATTTTGGGCGGCTACATTTCGCAACACATCGGAAGCAAAAAAGTAGCTTTTGGCGCGCTGTTGTTTTCAGGATTATGCTGTTTGTGCTCGCCGCTTTTTTTTCTGTTCGGGCCGATGCTGTTTTTATCGGTACTTTTCTTTTGGAACATGAATGTTTCGGCTGATTCGCCCCAGTTTTCTACCATGATAGCTTTACACGCACCACCAGAACTGAAAGGCAGCGCGCTCACAATTGTAAATTGCATTGGCTTTTCTATCACCATCATCAGCATACAACTGACTAGCTTTTTACTGCTGAAATTTGATCCGGTTTATGTTTTTCCGGTGCTGGCATTGGGGCCGGTTTTTGGGTTGCTGGCTTTGTGGAGAAATTAATTTCTGTCATCTCGATTATTCCGGCGTTGAACTTTGCATGATATATGCCCTGTCATCCTGAACTTGTCAAAGCATTTCTCTGCATAAACCAAATTTATACCGATAAAAGAAGCATTAGTTTTGAAGAAGATTTCTCCCTTCGGTAGAAATGACAAAAAGGAGAAATCTTCGAAAATCTTATACTGCATCCGATAAAGAAGAAAACGTAAAATCTCGGATTTTCATCGGCGGGATCATCGCGTGCATGTTTGATTCTCCGCTTACCGTGCGTTCCGGCTTGCCCAAAGCTTCCAGGTTGTTCAGCATAATCACCGGGCTTTCATTAAAGCGAAAGTTCTTGACCGGAAATTTAATCTGACCGTTTTCGATATAAAAAGTACCATCGCGCGTCAAACCGGTCAGCAATAAAGTCTGCGGATCAACCGAGCGGATATACCAAAGCCGGGTTACTAAAATCCCTTTTTCGGTACTTTTGATCAGGTCTTCCAGCGAGGCCGTTCCGCCTTCCATCACTACACCATCCGGCGACGGTACTGCTTTTACACCCTTTTTTTGCGCCCAATAACGCGAATAATACAGGTTTTTGACCACACCTTTATCAATCCAGGCCACTTTTTCCTGTGGCCTGCCGTCGCCGCTCCAGGTGCTGGTTGGCAGTTCCGGGTCCTGCGGATCAGAATAAACCGTTACCCGCTCATCCACCAGTTTTTGGCCCAGTTTTGTTTTTCCTCCGGGAAGGCTGATGAAACTCCGGCCTTCATCAGCAGAACGTCCGTCGAAGTTAAAAAACAAATTTTCCAGCAGTACAATTGCTGCAGCGGGTTCCAAAATCACAGTATATTTTCCGGGTTCAATCGCTTTTGCCGCTGCAGAAGCCGCAGCTTTTTGTGCTGCAATTTTGGTAGCTGCCGCAACATCCAGTTTGGTAACATCATTATAACCTTTAGAAGCATAGCCCGAACCTTTTCCATCCGGCGTCCGCACCGTTACGTTAAAGTTGACGTTGGTGGCAGTATTGTAGGCAAACAAACCTTTCGTGTTCATCATCGCCGAAAAACCAGCCGAATTTTCATAAAAACCGGCAGCAGTCAGGTTATTGGTTTTGGCAATCTGAAGACTTTCGGCTACGGCATCGGCGCGTTGTTTTGGGTTGATGTTGGCCGTAGATTGAATAAAAGTTTTGGATTCATTGTAATTTTGAGGGCCTAAAAAAGGCATAAACTCCGGGTTTTCGGGAGCCAGTTGTGCCAGTTCTTCGGCACGTTGTACTACTTTTTGCAGCGATGCATCATCAAATTCATTGATGGTTGCGGTGCCAAGTTTTTTCCCGAAAGCAGAAGAAACTACCAAACTTTGCTGACTAATACCACCGCTGGTAGAAACCGCGCTGCGCGCATAACGGATGTTGCCGCCGTCAGATCCGCTTAATTTTACTTCGCATTCATCAGCTTTAGAGTAGCTGAGCACTTTTTTTAACAAAGCCTGGGCTTGTTCTTTACTTAAAATTGGCATCTCTTTTTAAATTATTGAATACATAGATTTTTTAAAGATTTTAAAGATTTAATGATGAGCTTTCAAACTTTCGATACTTCTTTTATCATCCTAAAAATTTAAGTTGTTGTTTTTGAGATTTAATTTAATCAATCCAAATACCAATTTTTATATGCTAAAAGAAGCATTCGGTTTTATTCTTAAATTCTTAAATTCTGATCATATTCTTCGCGCAGTATTTAAAACATTAATCCCGTTAAAACGTGTGGTAGATGAGCCGTGCGAAACGGCACTGCTTTGTGTTGGCTGGCCTTTTCCGTCAAAAAAAGTCCCGCCCAAACGGTAATCACTTTCATCACAAATAGCGGTGCAAGAATTCCAGAACTCCTGCGTGTTGGATTGATAGGCCACATCTTTTAGCATCCCGGCAATTTTACCGTTTTTGATCTCGTAGAAAAGCTGCCCGCTAAACTGGAAATTATATCGCTGCTGATCGATGGAATAGGAACCATCGCCCACAATATAAATTCCTTTTTCAACATTTTTGATCATGTCGGCCGGGGTCAACGGCGTTTTTGCGGGTTGAAGTGAAATGTTCGGCATCCGCTGAAATTGTACGTCGCTCCAACTATCTGAATAGCAGCAGCCCTGCGATTCTTTTAAGCCCAAAATATGTGCCTGATCGCGGATGGCCTGGTAATTTACCAAGATCCCGTTCTCAACAATATTCCATTTTTTGGTGCCTACGCCTTCGTCATCATAACCAACGGCACCCAAAGAACCAACCTGCGTTTTATCAGCCATAATATTGACCAGCTTGCTGCCGTAATTAAATTTTTTGGATTGCCATTTATCCAGCGTCAAAAAACTGGTCCCGGCAAAGTTGGCTTCATAACCCAGCACGCGGTCCAGCTCGCTTGGGTGGCCGGTAGATTCGTGGATGGTTAAATATAAGTTGGTCGGATCAAGCACCAGATCATA
>JAABUT010001351.1_pt1 | contig 28544 bp, 20 predicted proteins | sample 5559281 | NCBI WGS metagenome assembly JAABUT01 (sample SAMN10711880, study PRJNA513359) | rock metagenome | isolation source: Antarctica rocks | place: Antarctica: Victoria Land, Ricker Hills nord | collected 2016-01-04
CAAAGGCCGCGTCGCGTCCCGCCGTCGCGGCGTCGTGCGCAGCGAAGACCTCCGACAATCGCGCCTCGAGGGCGTCGTTGCGCTCCTGCATCTGCTCGTGCTCGACGACGGCCGCCTGCGCGGCTGCCTGCGCCGCCGCGAGGTCCGCCCGCTGGCGGTCGAGCAGCAGGGCCTGCTCGGAGACCAGCGTCGTGGCGTCGTCCGGCACGCCCCGGACGACGAACTGATAGGTCGTGGCCTCGTCGTCGGCGCGCAGCCGCTCGACCAGCGCCGCGTCGTACTCAGCCTCGACCACGTCGATCTCGGTGCCGAACAGCTCTGCCCGGGTACGGCGCAGGTCGGCCAGGATGAAGCCGGCGTCACGCAGGAACTCCACGAGCGAGTCGCGCGTGAAGAACCTGGTGTGCGTCTCGTCCAGGATGCCGAGCTTGTTGTACCGGAACCGGCCGGACAGCAGCGCCAGGCGCACGTCCCCGTGCGCGATGTTGGGCGTCGAGATCAGCACGCTGCCGCCGGGCGCCAGCAGTGGGCGCGCCTGCCGAAGGACCGGCAGTGGGTCGCGCAGGTGCTCCAGCACGTCCCCGAAGACCACGACGTCGAAGGCGCCGCGCCCGAACAGCTCGACCAGGTCGGTGCGCTCGAGGTCTCCGACCTCGACCCGCTCCAGCTTCGAGCGAGCTTGCGCTGCGGTGATCTCGTTGACCTCGAACCCGGACGTGGTGTTGCCGAAGGCGGCCAGCGTCTCGCCCAGGTAGCCCGTGTCGCAGCCGACGTCCAGGACGCGCTTGTTCGCCCCGACCAGCTCGACCAGCAGGGCGTGGCTCGTCCCCTGACGGTTGGCCAGGTCGACGTCTATGTCGTACTTCGACAGAGCGATGGCGGTGCCTCTCGTGGTTCCCTCGTGCAGTGCGAGCAGTGTGCACCAGCGCGAACGGCGGACATGGTGCGGCCTGCGCGCCCCGGTGCGGGACCGCAAACGGCGCGCCGCGCCGCCCTATAGTGCCGTTCATGCTCCCGCGCCGTCCATGCACCAGCGCCCTCCCTTCGCCCGCCGGCGCATGACCGCTCTTCCGTGACGCGCGAGTTGCGCCCTGGGCTCGTGTCGATCGTCGTGGTGAACTTCCGCGGCGCCGACGACACGCTGGTGTGCCTGCACCAGCTGCTCGAGTTGGACCTGGCGCCGGAGCGCGTCGAGATCATCTGCGTCGACAACGCCTCCGGTGACGACAGCCTGGACCGGCTGCGGACCGAGGCGCCGCCGCTGGTGAGCATCGTCGCGTCGCCGGTCAACGGTGGGTTCACCGGTGGCTGCAATCTGGGCGTGCGGCAGGCGACCGGGGAGTACGTGGCCTTCATCAACAGCGACGCCCGCCCGGATGCGGCCTGGTTGTCGGAGGCCTTAGCGGTTCTCGAGCGCGACAGCACGGTCGGTTGCGTGGCGAGCAAAGTGCTGGATTGGGAGGGTGGCGATGTCGACTTCGTCGACGCGGCCCTGACCTGGTACGGCATGGGCTACAAGCCCGGCGCGGGCAGCGCGTACGACGGCAGTCGCGAGCGCCCTGACGACGTACTGTTCGCCACCGGCTCGGCGATGATCGTGCGGACCGCGCTGTTCGAGGCGGTGGGCGGCTTCGACGAACGGTTCTTCATGTTCTACGAGGACGTCGATTTGGGTTGGCGCCTGAACCTGCTGGGCCACCGCGTGCGCTACGTCCCGACGTCGCTGGTGTTCCACAAGCACCACGCGTCCATCAAGAAGTTCGGTGCGTTCCGCGAGTGGTTCCTGCTCGAGCGAAATGCCCTGATGAGCCTGTACAAGAACGTCGAGGACAGCACGCTCAGCGTCCTGTTCGGGCCGGCGCTCGCGCTGTCGATCCGACGGTCGCTGGCCACCGGTGAGGCAGACACCTCGGTCCTTGACCTCCAGCGCAACCAGAGCGGCGACGACCAGCCCACCGTCACGGTCAGCAAGCAGAGCCTGACGGGCGCCTACGCGGTGGACTCCCTGGTCGACCACCTGCCATCGCTGGCCAAGACCCGTGCCGACCTGCAGAACGAGCGGGTCCGCAGCGACCGTGAGCTGATGCCCCTGCTGCGCAACGCCATCGAGCCGGCAATCCCGAACGAGCGGTACCTGGCCGGCCATGCCGCGCTCGTGGACGCCTTCGGGATCGCGGAGATCTTCGGCGCCGCCACCCGGGTGCTGATCGTCACCGGGGACCCGCTGACCGCGCAGATGGCCGGTCCGGCCATACGTGCGTTCCACATCGCCGAGGCGCTGTCGGCCGAGCACCCCGTGCGCCTGGTCTCGACGACGTTCTGCGCGATCGACGACCCCCGGTTCGCCTGCTCGGCAAAGCTGGAGGCGGATCTGCGGGCCGACGTCGCGTGGGCCGAGGTCGTCCTGTTCCAGGGCTTCCTCATGGATCGTGCCCCCTGGCTGGCCGGCACGGACGCGATCATCGTGGCGGACCTGTACGACCCGATGCACCTCGAACAGCTCGAGCAGACCCGGGGCGAGGAGCCGACGCTGCGCACCCGCGACGTCGCCTCGACGACCGGGGCACTGAACGATCAGCTGCGCCGCGGCGACTTCTTCCTGTGTGCCAGCGAGAAGCAGCGGCACTTCTGGCTGGGCCAGATGGCAGCGCTCGGTCGGTTGAACCCCAGCACGTACGACAGCGACTCGACGCTGAAGTCGCTGGTCGCCGTCGCGCCGTTCGGCTTGCCCGACGAGCCCCCGGCGCAGCGCGGCTCGCCCATCAAGTCCGGCACGCCAGGGATCAGCGCGGACGACAAGGTCATCCTCTGGGCCGGTGGCATCTACAACTGGTTCGACCCGCTGACGCTTGTCCGCGCCGTGGCCCAGCTTGGCGGCCGGCACCCCGACGTACGGCTGTACTTCCTGGGCACCCGGCACCCGAACCCGAACGTGCCCACGATGCGCATGGTCGCGCAGACGCGGGCGCTGTCGGACGCAATGGGGCTGACGAACACGTTCGTGTTCTTCAACGAGGGCTGGGTCGACTACGACCGGCGGCAGGACTACCTGCTGGACGCGGACGTGGGCGTCAGCACCCACTTCGAGCACCTCGAGACGACCTTCAGCTTCCGCACCCGCATCCTGGACTACCTCTGGGCGAACCTGCCGATGGTCGTCACCGGCGGCGACACGTTCGGGGACCTGGTCACCGCAGAAGGGCTCGGTGTCGCGGTACCCGAACAGGACGTCGACGCGCTGGCCGCGGGGTTGGAGCGCGCGTTGTACGACGAGCCGTTCGCCGCGCAGTGCCGGGAGAACGTGGCCCGGGTCGCACTGCGCTTCCGCTGGAGCGAGGTGCTCCGGCCGCTCGTGGAGTTCTGCCGGGCTCCGCGCCACGCTGCCGACATCTCGATCCTGGCCGACGGCCGCTCCGTGCTCGGCGAGCGCGCCGACGACCACGCCGTGCTGACCACGCGGGCCAACCGCTCCGTGCTCACCCGAAACATGGGCTATGCCCGCGACCGCGTGCAGGAGGGTGGAGTCAGACACGCGGCCGAGCTGGGCCTGGCGAAGGCCCGTCGGGTGCTGCTGCGCCGTCGCCCCAGCTAGGTCATCGCCCTGCCGCCTGGCGCCGAGAGGAGAACGAGCCGTGATGACGGCCAGCCGCACACCGGCACAGGGCCGGGCGACCAGGTCCCCGATCCGGGTGGTCGACACCGTGGTCCTGCTGTCGCTCGTGGCGGTGGTGGTGCTGACCATCGGCTCAGCACTGATCGGACGCTCGGTCCTGCTGTCGGTGGACCTGTTCACCAGGTCCCAGCCGTGGAGCTCGCTGTTCGGCATGCACATCGACCAGAGCAACGTCTGCACGGGTGACACGGTCGACGCGGTACTGCCCGGCTTGGCCTACAGCCGGCACGAGTGGTTCTCCGGCAACCTGGGCAGCTGGCAGTCCTACGCGTCCGGCGGCTCCCCGCTCACCAGCGTGCCGAGCCTGGGCAACCTGTCGCCGATCAGCCTCCCGTACTTCCTGCTTCCGCTCTGGCTGGCACCGGCCTGGGTCAAGCTGCTGGAGTTCGCGGTCGCGGTCGGCGGGATGGTGGCGTTCCTGCGGCGGCTCGGCGCCTCGCGCGCGGCGGGCGTCCTGGCCGGTGTGGTCTTTGCCCTGAGCGGCTTCATGGTGGTGTGGTCGAACTGGCCGCAGACAGAGACAGCGGCCTTCATCCCCGCTCTGTTCTGGGCGGCGGAGCGCATCGTGCAGCGAGGTAGCCGACGCGACGTCGCCGTCCTAGGCGCGGTGTTCGCGGCGATGCTGCTCAGCGGCTTTCCGGCCGTCACCGGTTTCGCCACCTACACGGCCGCGGGGTACGTGCTGGTCCGGCTGGTGGCTCGGCGCAGCAGCCCGCGGGAGTGGGGCACCCGGGTCGGGGCCGCGGCCGGCGGGCTGGCGCTCGGCGTCGGGCTCTCAGCGGTCCAGTTCCTACCGTTCCTGTCTCAGCTGTCCACCGTCGACCTGAGCTACCGCGCTCAGACGGCCGGAAGCCACAATGCGCTCAGCACCCTGTTCACGGCGGTGGTGCCGAACGCCGGGGGCTACTGCACCGGAGGGCGCTCCTACGCCGCGACGAACCCGATCGAGGCGATCGGCTACGTCGGGGTAGCCGCTGCGGTCCTTGCCGTCGTCGCGGTGGTGACCGGCTGGCGTGGCGGCGCACCGCGCGCAGTGGCAGCTCGCGGCTATCTGGCCGCGGCGCTCGTCGTGATCGTCACCCTCGGCTGGTTCGGCGGACCGCTGCTGGTCGCCGCCCAGCAGCTCCCGGTCTTCTCGAACAACGCGATCGGCCGCATCCGGTCGGTCCTCGGGTTCGTCGTCGGGGCCCTCGCCGGTCTCGGGTACGACGCGCTTCGGCGGCGACTCGCGACCCCGGGCCCGGACTCTGCCCGCTCCGCCGGCACGGGGACTCAAGACCGGTCGGCTCCGCCCGCTCCTCGAGCCGGCCGACATGGTTCGCTGCGGACCAGGAGGCCGGCGCGCCGCCGTAGGAAGCTCGTCGCGCTGGCGGGCGGCAGCCTGGTGTGCCTTCTGGTCGCTGCCGTCGCCCTGGAAGCGTTCACGAGCGCACGACGTGAGGCGATCGCCAACCAGAGCTACGTCAGCCACTTCGAGAAGGTGCTGTGGTTCCCGCTGCTGCTCGGCGTGCTCGCCCTGGCATGCGCCGTGCTGGCCGGCACCCGCAGGCGCCCGCTGCAGTTCGTCGCCCTGCTCGTGCTGCCCGCGCTCGTCGTCGTCCAGGGCGTCAGCTTCTTCCGCGGCGTGCTCCCGGGTGACGACCGGGAGCACTTCTACCCGGTCACGCCCACGCACCGCTTCCTGACGGCTCACCTGGGGGATGACCGGTACGCCGCGCTGGGCAACGAGCTGCTGTCGCCGACGTCCCTGTACTACCGGCAGCGGACCGTGACCGGTCATGAGTTCCCGATGCCGCAGTGGACAGCCATGCTGCAGGCCGTCGATCCGCTGGTCATGCTGACGCCGACCTATTCGTCGCTCTCCGAGGCCGGGGCCGTGGCCACGTTGCACTCGCCGATTCTCGATCGGATGGCGGCCAAGTACCTCGTCATGGGCCCTGGCGCGACGGTGGGCACCAAGTCCGCGCCTCCTGCGGGCCCGACCGTGCTCGCGCTCGATCCCGCACATCCCGCGCAGTGCCGGGTGTCGGGACCCACTAACGCCGTGGTCGTCCGGCTGGCGGCCCCGGTGCCGATCACGGCCGACCCCGTGCAGGTGACCGCGCGCGTCGAGGGCACGGCAACGACCCCCGCGGTCACCGGGACCCGGGCTGTCCCGCACGGGCTACCTGCGCGCAGCGAGCTACCGGTCGCCCTTCCCGCCACCGACTCCGGGGACAAGGTCATCCAGCTCAGCACCAACGGTCCGCCGGTGCAGCTGACCTCGAGCGCAGGCGTGCTCGACTGCGGCCAGGTCACACCGGAGGCGGGCTACAACGTGGCCTTCGCCGACGCCGGTTCGACCATCGTCGCCCGTCCGAATGCGCTGAAGCGCATTCGGTGGGCCGGTCAGGTCCGACCCACCACAGCGACAACGGCGATCAAGCAGCTCGCCGCGGGGGTCCCTGCCGACACCGTGCTGCTCGAGGGCTCGGTGCCGAACGCCGCCGGCCGGCCGGCCGAGGTCGAGGTGCTGCGGGACGAGGGCGATGAGATCAGCGCGCGCGTCACGGCCGAGGGCGACGGCTACCTGGTCGTGGCCGACCCCCTGCAGGTGTCCGGGTGGACCGCTTCGGTGGACGACCGCGACGAGGATCTGCGGCCCGCGGACTACGGGTTGGTCGCGGTGCACGTCACGGCAGGAGTGCACACGATCCGGGTCGGCTACCGGGCGCCCGGGCAGCGCGTCGGGGCCGTCATCACGGTCGTGGACATCGTCATCGTGGGCCTGCTCGCCGTGAGCGGCGAACGCCGGTGGAGACGCCGGCGTGCACGCCGCAGCTGACTACAGGCCGGCCCGCGGGTTGCCCGGAGGGGCGGGCGAGGTTCCCACAAGGGAAGGCCGGTCGGGGCGCGCGCGGTAGCGGGCCGGCGAGGAGCCGACCCAGAGGGCGAGCCCAGCCAGCAGGACGTCGATGAGTACGAGCACCAGACGGGAGACGCCCGCGATCAGCAGAGCCGCACTCGTACCGCCCACCAGAGAGGTCGACAGCACCGCGACGAGGACGGCCTCGCGCGGGCCGAACCCGGCGGGGGCGATGACTACCACGAAACCGACCAGCCAGGCCGCGGCGAAACCGGCGATGCTCAGACCCAGGACAGGTGCGTCGGCGCCGACATCGCGGCACAGGGCGTAGATGTGCAGCCCGAGCAGCAGCCAGCTCACGATGCACCAGGCGGACGCCCGCGCGAGGCCACTCGCGCTGAGCGCCTGATCCAGCGCGGGCCTTCTGATCAGCCGCAGCGCCCGGTTGAGGACGGCGGTGAACAGCTTTGGGTGCAGCAACCCGACGAGGGGCAACAGCAGCAGCGCCGGCCGGAAGGGCGAGGCAAGCCGGTCCGGCAGCAGAGGCAGGGCACACAGCGCGACCACGCCGCCGACGCCGATGTTGAGCACGATCGTCACGACGCTGGCGGTCGCTGACCGCTGCCGCGGTACGTCGTACCTCGTGGCGAGCTCGACCTGTCCGGCGACGGCGAAGACGCTGCCGGGGATGTATTTGCCGAGCTGGGCGAGCAGGAAGATCCGACAGCCGGTCAGCAGCGGCAGGCGACTGCCCAGATCTGTCAGGACCTCGCGCCAGATGACGGCGATGGCCGCCTGTCCCGCGAACGCGGTCAGCACGGCCACGGCGGTCCAGCCGACGCTCAGGTCGCCGAGGTGGCCCCGCACCTTGCCCCACTGCCCACCCAGCGCTTTCGCTGCCAGGGCCAGTGCCACCAGCACGAGCAACAGCCGCAGCAGGCGCAGCACCCGCTGCCGCCGGGAGGGCGATCCCGAACGCGCGGGGAGCGGGACAGGCTCAGCCACGGCCGGCCAGGCGCAGCAGCAGGTCGTTGTAACGCCGGCCCAGCGAGGCGACGGAGTAGTCCTCGGCCCGAGCCGAGGCGGCTGCGCCGAGGCGGGCGCGCAGTGCGTCGTCCTCGAGCAACCGGGCGAGGGCGGCGGCGAGCGCCGCGGGCTCGCCGGGCGCCACAAGCAGGCCCGTCTCCCCGTCGACCACCGCCTCGTCGATGCCCGCGAGCCGGCTGACGACCACGGGACAGCCTGCGGCCATGGCCTCGAGCAGGGCGACGGGCAGGCCGTCCTGATCGCCTGAGGCTGCCGGGACGCTCGGCGCGACGAGCAGGTCGCAGCCGGCGTACGCGCGGGCCAAGTCCTCTTTGGTGGCCTGGCCCAGGAAACGCACCGGCATCCCGGCGGCACGAGCCTGTAGGGGGCGCCGCAGCGGTCCGTCACCGATCACGTCCAGCGACCAGCCGTCCGGAAGCTCGCGCAACGCTTCCAGCAGCACCGCGAGGCCCTTCTTCTCCACCAGCCGCCCGACGAACAGGATCCGCCCAGGGTGCCGCATGATGCCGGCGCCGGTCGACCGCACGCCGTCCACGTCAGCGCCCATCGGCAGGACGTACGTCCCCCCTTCTGGAGCGCCTAGATCGAGCAGCCGCTGCCGCATCTCCACGTTCATGGTCGTGACGGCAGCCGCGCGCGTCAGCACGGCGCGCTTCAACCGCCGGGACAAGGGGTCCGTCAAGGCGTAGACATCACCACCGAGGGTCGTCACGAGCCACGGCACCCTGCGGGCCACGAGCAGCGCCACCACTCCCTGGGGCACGATCCAGTGCACATGGAGCACATCGGGCCGGTGGGTGCGCAGCAGCCGACGCACCGCGAGCGCCTCACACAGCAGGAAGCACGGCACCTGGAGCAGGCGCCAGCGGCTGGCGCGCAGGTTCTCGATGATGGCGCCGTCGGCCAGGTCCTCGAACCGCTTCGGGAAGTAGCCGAAGCGCTCGATCCGCCAGCAGCCGCCCTGGCCGTCCTCGACCTGCTCCCTGCGTGGCGCTCCGGGCACCCGAGGGACCAGTACGACCGTGTCGAACTCGGTAGCCTCCACCTGCGCGAGGTCGTCCACGAAGCCCGGCGTCCCGTCCCCGCGCGTGGCCGGAAACGTCGAGGCCAGCACCAGCAGGCGCGGCCGGCTCACGAAAGGGTGCCCATGAGCATGGCCGTCGTCGGGGCCGCCGGCTTCCTCGGCCGAGCGCTCGTCGACGGTCTCCGACGCGCCGCGCTACCTGTCTGTTCGTACACCCGGTCGGCGCCCTTCCTCGATGGCGACGGCGCAGCCCGACCCGGCCTGGCGTCGGCACGCACGGTCTACTGGCTGGCCACGCAGATCAACCCGCAGATCGCGGAGCAACAGCCGGAGAAGGTAGCCGAGGACCTGGCCGCCTTCGAGCAGTTCCTGCGGACAGTGAGCACTCTGGTGGTCCCGCCGACCGTCGTCCTGCTCAGTTCGGGGGGCACGGTGTACGACCCGGACGTGGCACCTCCCTACGCCGAGACGGCACCGACGCGTCCTGGTTCCGCCTACGGCAGCGCCAAGCTGGCGCTGGAGGAGCAGCTCGCCGCACGCGCCCCCGGCCGGTTCGTGACCCTGCGCGTGTCGAACGCCTACGGCCCGGGGCAGCCGGTGGCCAGTGGGCAGGGCGTGATCGCCCACTGGCTCCGGGCGGCTCGGCGTGGCGAGGACATCCGGCTGTTCGGGGCACCGGAGACGATCCGCGACTACGTGTACGTCGACGACGTCGCCCGGGCCATGCGCGCCGTCGACGCCGTTCCGGGGCCGCTGCCCCCGGTCCTCAACATCGGCTCGGGGCGGCCCACGACACTCCAGCAACTCGCCGAGACAGTGCTGGCCGTCGTCCAGGACCCGGCGGTGCAGCTCGTCGTCGAGGGGCGCCGTTCCTTCGACGTGCCACGCACCTGGCTCGACATCTCACTCGCCGCAAGCGTGCTGGGGTGGAGCCCGCAGACCCCGCTGACGGACGGGATCGCGGCCGCCTGGGCCGCCGTCCGCCGCCTCGGCGACCCGACGGGCTGAGCACTCACCTACGATCGCCGCATGAGTCCCGCCCGCTCCAAGCAGTTGGCCTACAGCGAGCTCCAGGACGAGATGCTGGACGAGGCAGGGCGGCGCCAGAAGGCGGAGAAGGTGCTTCGCGTCCTGGCTCACTTCCGCGGCACCGAGGACCTCTCGGGCTGCACCGTTCTCGACCTGGGTTGCTCGCTGGGCTTCTTCACCGAAGCCGCCCTCCAGCACGGTGCGAACTCCGTCGGGGTGGACATCGACACGCCGGGCCTGGCGGCGGCGCGCAACGCCCGCGACCCGGGCTGCACCTTCCTGTGCTCCGACGGCGAGGCCCTGCCCTTTCCGGACGAGAGCGTCGACGTGGTGGTGTTCAACCACATCTACGAGCACGTGGTCGACGCCGACCTGGTGCTGGCCGAGATCCGCCGGGTCCTGACACCGACCGGCGTGCTCTACCTCGGGATGGCGAACCGACTGGTCGTGGTCGAGCCCCACTACAAGCTGCCGTTCCTGTCCTGGCTCCCGGCGCGCGCCGCCGACGCCTACATGCGCCGCTTCGGTCCGATGGACGCCTACCACGAACGGTTTCGCACCTACCCGGGGTTGCGCCGGATGGCTCGTGGTCTCAAGGTCCACGACTACACCTTCAGCATCCTGGCCGACTCCGGCGCGTTCGCGGCCGGCGATGTGGTGCCGCGCCTTGCCCCCAGGGTGTTCTCGGCACTGCCCGAGCAGGTGCTCACGGCGTTGCGGCCCATCGCCCCCACCTACATCTGGGTGGCGTCCAAGAGCGCGCGCATCCCCGCCGGTCCGGCCCTGTCCGTTCCCCCCGCGCTGCTCGGCTGAGCGCCTGCGCAGCCGTACGCGGCGGGTCCGTTGCTAGGGTCCTGCCCGTGGTCGGCACCGGCATCGACGAGGAACGGCTGCGCCACCGTCAAGGCCCGGTCCGCATGCGCGACGGCATCCCCTACAGCAACAGTGCCACAACGCTCAGCCTGCTGCCGGGCGCGGCGATGGGGCGCTGGATGGCCGCCCAGCAGCACCACGTACGGGGTCGGCTGCTCGACGCGGGCTGCGGCAACCAGCCGTTCCGCGACTGGTACGCCCCGCTCGCCGAGGAGGTCATCTGCCTCGACGCGGCCCCACTTCCCGGGGTCGACGTGGTCGGCTTCGCCGACCGGTTGCCCTTTGCCGACGCGAGCTTCGACACGCTGCTCGTGACCGAGGTGCTCGAGCACGTCGGCGACGCCGAGGTCGCCGTGGCCGAGATCCACCGGGTGCTCCGGCCCGGCGGTCACGCCCTCATCACCGTCCCCTACCTCTACCCGACCCACGAGGCGCCGTACGACTTCCGGCGCTTCACGCACTTCGGGCTGAGCGCCATCCTGAAGCGACACGGGCTGGAAGTCCTGACCCTCGACGCGAAGGGCGGTGGCGTGCTGCTCGTCGCACACCTGTTCGTCCTCGCGCTGGTCGCCGGGCTCGACGCCGTCAGCAGCAAGCTCGACAGCCCGAACCTGCTGACCGACAACCGGGCGCTGCGCCGGTTGCTCGCCACGCCGCAGGAGAGCGCCGGACGCCGGCTGCGAGCCGCATCAGGCGTCCGCGGCTCGGCCACCCGGGCCAGCCTGGGCTACATGGCCGTGGCCCGACGTCCCGGGTCACCGGCGCCGTCAGCAGCGCCCTGAGCATCCGGTCCGACGACGGTCTCACGGCTGTCGAGGTCCCTACGGGCCGCGCCACTACGGTGTGCTGGTGAGTCACGACGTCGAGCCCGCGTTCCTGGCCCTGCCACTGCACGAGGCTGCGGCCGCTGCCCTGCAGGCCGCGCAGGACGCCGGCGCCAGCCATGCCGACGTACGCATCGAGCGACTCCGGGGGCAGGACCTCACCATCCGCGACGCACGCCTGGAGAACCTGCGCGAGGGCGTCACGGTCGGGCTCGCGGTGCGGGTGGTGCACGACGGGACATGGGGTTTCGCGAGCAGCGCCGACGTGAGCGTCGACGCGGCGGCCGCGCTGGCCCGGCAGGCCGTCGAGCTCGCACGGACCTCCCGCCCGTTAAATGCCGAACCCGTCGAGCTCGCCGACGAGCCGGTGCACGCCGAGGCGACCTGGGTGTCGGCGTACGAGCTGGACCCGTTCGTGGTGTCGCCGCAGGACAAGGTCGCGCTGCTCGCGCAGTGGAGCGCGTCGCTGCTCGCCTCGGACGACGTGGACCACGTCGACGCGACGCTGCAGCAGGTGCTCGAGAACAAGTTCTACGCCGACAGCGCGGGCACGACGACGACCCAGCAGCGGGTCCGGCTGCAGCCGCAGGTCACCGCGACGAGGGTCGACCCGGGCGGCGGCTTCGAGACGATGCGCACGACCGCGCCACCGGTCGGTCGGGGGTGGGAGTACCTCACCGACACCTACGACTGGGAGAGCGAGCTGGACAGGTTCCCCGAGCTGCTCGCCGAGAAGGCCAAGGCGAGCAGCGTGGAGCCCGGCCGGTACGACCTGGTCGTCGACCCGTCCAACCTGTGGCTCACGATCCACGAGTCGGTCGGCCACGCCACCGAGCTCGACCGCGCACTGGGCTACGAGGCGGCGTACGCCGGGACCTCCTTCGCGACGCTGGACCAGCTGGGCACGCTGCGCTACGGCTCGGACCTGATGCACGTCACCGGCGACCGCACGACACCGCACGGCCTGTCGACTATCGGCTACGACGACGAGGGCGTGGCGACCCAGCAGTGGGACCTCGTGCGCGACGGGCTGCTGGTGGGCTACCAGCTGGACCGTCGGATGGCCCGACAGAACGCCGCGGCGCTGGGCGTGAGCCGGTCGAACGGCTGCGCCTTCGCCGACTCCCCGAGACACGTCCCGGTGCAGCGGATGGCGAACGTGTCCCTGCAGCCGGCGCCGGACGGCCCCTCGACCGAGGAGTTGATCGCCGGCGTCGAGCGCGGCATCTACGTCGTGGGCGACAAGAGCTGGTCGATCGACATGCAGCGTTACAACTTCCAGTTCACCGGCCAGCGGTTCTACGAGATCCGCGCTGGACGGCTGGTCGGGCAGCTGCGGGACGTGGCCTACCAGGCCACGACGACCGAGTTCTGGGGGTCCATGGCGGCGCTCGGTGGTCCGCAGACCTGGGTGCTCGGTGGTGCGTTCAACTGCGGCAAGGCCCAACCCGGCCAGGTGGCCGCGGTGTCGCACGGCTGCCCCTCGGCGCTGTTTCGCGGCGTGAGCATCCTGAACACGGCGCGGGAGGGCGGACGATGAGGGCGGACGAGGTCGTGGAGCGCGGCCTGTCGCTGTCGCAGGCCGACGGCTGCGTCGTAGTGGTGCGCGAGAGCAGCACGGTGAACCTGCGCTGGGCCGGCAACACGCTCACCACCAACGGGGTCGGCGCCGCCCGCTCCGTCGTGGTCGTCAGCATCGTAGGCGAGTCGTTCGGTGTCCGGAGCGCCTCTGTCGTCGACGACCTCGAGGCCCTGGTCCGGGCCAGCGAGCAGGCTGCCCGGGACGCCGGGGCCGCCGAGGACGCCGGGCCGCTGGTCACCGGCGGCGCGGCCGCGGACTTCACCGCCCCGGCGGAGACCGTGAGCACCGGCGTGTTCGAGCAGTTCGCCCGCGACCTGGGGGCCAGCTTCGGGGCGGCCCGCAGTGACGGCATCCGGCTGTACGGCTACGCCAGCCACGACGTCACCACGACCTGGCTCGGCTGCTCGACCGGCCTGCGGCTACGACACGCCCAGCCCACCGGGTACGTCGAGCTCACCGGCAAGAGCGACGACCCCGGCGCGTCGAGCTGGGTCGGCCAGCACACCCGCGACTGGTCCGACCTGTCCGTCCCGGCCCTGGACGCCGAGGTACGCCGGCGGCTCGGCTGGGCCTCGCGTCGCCAGGACCTGGCCCCGGGGCGGTACGAGACAATCATGCCGCCCAGCGCGGTGGCCGACCTCATGGTCTACGCCCTGTGGTCGGCGGCCGGGCGGGACGCCGCCGAGGGCCGGACGGTGTTCTCGCGCGCCGGTGGTGGCACCCGGGTCGGGGAGCACCTCGGACCCGCCGGGCTGCGGGTGTGGAGCGACCCGCGCGATCGCGCGCTGGGCACCACCCCGTTCGTGGTCACGACCGGCTCGTCCGCCCACACCAGCGTGTTCGACAACGGGCTGACCCTGCCCGCAACGGACTGGCTGTCCGACGGCATGCTCACCGCGCTGGTGCAGACCCGCGCCTCGGCCCGGGCGACCGGCAGCCCGGTCACTCCAGCCGTGGACAACCTGAGCATGGACGGCGGCGGCACAGCGACCACCGACGAGATGATCGCTTCGACCGGACGGGGGCTGCTGCTCACCTGCCTGTGGTACATCCGCGAGGTCGATCCCCAGACGCTGCTGCTGACCGGGTTGACCCGCGACGGCGTCTACCTCATCGAGGGCGGCGAGGTCGTCGGCGCGGTGAACAACTTCCGGTTCAACGAGAGCCCGATCGACCTGCTCGGTCGGGTCTCGGAGGTCGGGCGGAGCCAGCCCTGCCTGCCCCGGGAGTGGAGCGATGACTTCACCTGGGCCCGGATGCCGACCCTGCGGCTCCCGGACTTCAACATGTCCTCGGTGAGCCAGGCCTCCTGAGTCCGCCCCGCGGCTCAGAACCAGGCGTCGACCATCTCGAGGGTCGTGACGTCCAGGCTGTCCAGCAGGTCCAGCTGCGGACCGGTCCGGGGCAGCTCCCACCGGAAGAAGTACCGACCGGCCTGCCGCTTGCCGTCGTAGAACTCGCCGGTGCGGCCGTCGGCGGCGAGCAGCTGCTCGAGCCACATCCACGCCACCACCACATGCCCGACGGCTTCGAGGTAGAGCGAGGAGTTGGCGAGCGCGATCTCGACGTCACCGGTGCTCCCCAAGCGGGCAGTCGTGGCGACGACCCGGTCGACGGCCGCCTGCAGCTGCGAGGCGAACCCGGCCAGCTCACCCGTGGCCCGGGCCACGCAAGAGCTGATCGTCTCGGCGAGCAGCGCCAGCCCCGCTCCGCCCTGCATGGCGACCTTGCGGCCCAGCAGGTCCAGTCCCTGGATGCCGTGCGTCCCCTCGTGGATCGGGTTCAGCCGGTTGTCGCGGTAGAACTGCTCCACCGGGTACTCACGGGTGTAGCCGTAGCCGCCGTACACCTGGATGGCCAGGCTGTTGGCCTCGAGGCACCACTGCGACGGCCAGCTCTTCGCGACGGGCGTGAGCACGTCGAGCAGCAGGTGCGCCCTGGTCCGGTCGGCCGCGTCCTCGGCGGTCTTCTCCTCGTCGACGAGCCGCCCGCAGTAGAGGTTGAGGGCCAGCGCCCCCTCCACGTAGGACTTCTGGGCAAGCAGCATCCGGCGCACGTCGGCGTGCTCGATGATCGGCACCTGCGGCGCCGAGGGGTCCTTGGCCGAGACCGGCCGCCCCTGCGGCCGCTGCCGCGCGTACTCCAGGCTGTGCAGGTAACCGGTGTAGCCCAGCGCGGTGGCGCCCCCGCCCACCCCGATCCGCGCCTCGTTCATCAGGTGGAACATGTACGACAGGCCGCGGTGCGCCTCGCCGACCAGGAAGCCCACCGCGCCGGGTGCGCCGCCAGGGGTGTGCACGCCCTCCCCGAAGTTGAGCAGCGTGTTCGTCGTACCGCGGTAGCCCATCTTGTGGTTGAGACCGGCCAGCACGACGTCGTTGCGCTCGCCGGTCTCCACCACGACCTTGGGTACGACGAACAGGCTGATGCCCTTCACGCCGGCGGGCGCGCCCGGGATCTTGGCGAGCACCAGGTGGACGATGTTCTCCGACAGCTCGTGCTCGCCCGCGGAGATCCACATCTTGTTGCCGAACAGCCGGTAGGTGCCGTCGTCCTGCGCCACGGCGCGCGTCGTCACATCGGCCAGCGAGGAGCCGGCCTGCGACTCGGACAGGCACATCGTGCCGTAGAAGCGACCCTCCACCATGGGCTTGACGTAGGTCTGGATCAGCTCGGGCGTGCCGTGCGCCTGCAGCAGGTTGGCGTTGCCGATGGTCAAGAACGGGTAGCTCGACGTCCCGACGTTGCCGGCCTGGAACCACAGGAAGCAGGCGCCAGCGACCACGGCGGGCAGCTGCATGCCCCCGACGCCCTCGTCCATCGCGCTGCTGAGCAGGCCGGTGCGCCCGAAGACGTCCAGCGCCTGCTTCACCTCGGGAACCAGATGCACCCGCTCACCGTCGAAGGTCGGCTCGTTGCTGTCGCTGAGGCGGTTGTGCGTCGCGAAGTGCCGGGTGGCCACCTGCTCGGACAGCTCCAGCACCGCATCGAAGGTCTCCCGCGAGTGCTCGGCGAACCGGGCCCGCTTGGTCAGCAGCTCGACCTCGAGCCACTCATACAGCAGGAACTCGAGGTCGCGCCGGGAGAGCAGCAGGCTGGCCATGCAGCCCACGATAGGTCGGCTCAGCGGTAGTAGCCCAGGACGTCCGCGATCAGGTCGGTGCTCCCCGCTGCGTTGTAGAGCTGCACCTGCCCGGCGCTGCTGACGGGGACGACGGCCAGGTTCGCGACCGTCGCCCCGGCCGTCAGGCTGAGGTCGGAGGTCCCCGGCCGGGGTCCGTCCCCCCAGGCGGCGATGAAGCTCGGGGCGGTGCTGTGGGTCCCGGTGAGGGTGACGACCACGGCCTTGGCGTCCGTCGGGACACCCGCCCGGCCGACCGCGGTCAGCGCGAGCGTGCCGCCCGGTCCGACCGGGTCCCTCGCCGCGCCCAGGCCGATCCGGGTGTCCAGCAGGCGAGCCGGGGTCAGTGCGGTGTAGCGCTGTCCACCGCCGGACGCCGGGCCGTACCAGCCGACGAGGTCGACGACCACATCCGTGCTCGACGAGGCGTACACCGACAGGCTGCCCCCCGACAGCCCGGTCACGGCGCGGTTGACGGTCACCAGAGCGGCCGGGTAGGTCACCGTCGAGGTCCGCGGCGTGCCGACCGTGGCCGGCGCAACCGCCAGGAAACCCGGGACAGCCGGTCGCACGGCATGCACATTGACGATGACCCCGGTGGCGGACGCCGGGACGTCTCCCAGCCCCGCCACGGGCACGGTCAGGGAACCGCCCGCCGGCACCTTGCCGGTGGCCGTCGTCCTGGTGTCGACCAAGCGGCGCGGCTGGACCGGGTGGTAGAGCGCGGCATCGGGCGTCGTCGGGTAGTAGCCCACGACATCGGCGACCACGTCGGTGTACCCCGCGTCGTTGGCGATGCTGATCCGCCCGTTGGGTGCGACGCGGGGGAGCGCGAGCGAGGCGCGCCTGCCGCCGATGCCCAGGTTCACCGACGAGGTGCCGGGCCGCGCGCTGTCCGCCGGGTAGACCGCGAGGTAGGTCGGTGCGGAGGCGCAGAGCCCGGTCACGTTGACGGCGACCGCAGCCACGCCCGTGCTCGGGATCCCGCCCAGCCCGGTCACCTGCAGGTCGAGCCGGCTCTTGGGACCCAGCGGCTGAGCCATCCCGCCGCGGCCGGTGCCGGTGCGGGTGTCGAGCAACCGGACCGGGGCGATGGCCACGAAGCCGGCCGGTGCGGCGGCCGCCCCGGTGCCGCTCTGGGGGGCGGGCACCGGCACGGTCGTGGTGACCTGCAGCGGCGCGGAGAACGGCAGGGCGATGTTGCTACCGGCGGCGCTGGTCAGCTCGAGCAGGTAGGAACCGGGCCGCAGGGCCGTACCGCGGCTGTCCTTCAGGTCCACTCGCACCGCCAGGGACGTCGACGTGCTGCCCGTCCAGGTTCGCAGGACAACGGCGTCGCACACACGTCGCAGGACCAGCCGCCAGGACTGCGCCTCGAGCACACCGGCGGTGACGGTCGGACCGGAGCCGCCGTAGGGCGCCGTCGTGGTGCTGCTCGCCGGCTCGACCAGCGTCGCGCCCATGTCGGCCCGGACCGCGTTGCGGATGCTGCCGAGCTGGTCGTACGCCGCCTGGCCCGGGCAGCTGGTGTAGTCGGCGTCCCGGTGGCCGGAGATCGTCTTGAAGGTGACCACGGTGCCCTGGGCGTAGCCGGTGTAGGGGCCCCCGGCGGAGACCAGCGTCGAGGTCCCGAGCGGGTTGCGGTGGTAGAGCCCCAGCTTCCATGCGTACAGCCGCTCGAGCGCCGTGAGCATGGCCGAGCTCGGCGTGAGCGAGCTGTAGGTGCCGATGAGCGACGCGGCAAAGGAGTTCTCGTTGAAGCCGCCGGTGTGCGCTCCGATCACGGCCTTGTCCATGCCGCCGTACCGGCCCTCCCAGGTGCGGCCGAACCGGTCGATCAGGAAGTTGTAGCCGATGTCGCACCAGCCCTGCGTCTGCACGTGGTAGGCGTAGATGCCGCGCAGGATGGCGGGGACGTCGGAGGAGGCGTAGCCGTTCGAGCCGTCGGTGTGGTGGACGAAGCCGATCTTGACGGTGGGGCTGTAGCTGGGCCGGGTGCAGTCGACGCCGTTCGTGGCACGCAGGGACTCGTCCGCCCCCCACTGGGCCCGGGTCAAGATGGCCGGCTTGGCCTCGCTGGCCGAGGCGGTGGAGGCGGCGGAGGCCTGCCCCGTCGGATTCGCGTCGGCGGCGCTCGTCCCCGGGTCGATCAGCACGAGGCTCAGGTGGCCCGGAGCGGACGCATGCGTCGCCGCGGGCCCGACCGCGCGGACCCGGCCCTGGACCGTGTCGGAGCGGCCGACCCAGATGGGCTCGGTGACCTGCTGCACGTGCCGCCGCGCCGCCGCCCGGTCATCCTTGGAACCCGGGTCCGCGGCGACGTCGGTGACCGCGAGGGCCTGCCAGGCCGACCAGCGGCCGCCCGCGTGGGTGCGCACCTCCACCTGCTGGCCGGCCGCGAGCGTGCCGGCGTCCCAGGTGGCGCCGAGCTCGGCGAAGGACGCACCCGCGACCGGGTCCGCCTCGGCCAGCAGCGCGCTGCCCGGTCGGCCCGGCAGGACCGGAACCTCCCGGGTCGTCGTGGTGACCGGGTGCACGTGCGGCGCGGCGCTGGCGGCGACCGGCAGCGCGAGCAGGACGGGCGCAAGGGCAGCGGTCAGGGCGAGAGTCACGGTGAGACGACGCACGGCTGAACTCCAGACAAGATCATGCGGCGAGGGGGCCACTATGACCTGTCTCGGCACGTCAGGGCCCGGAAGCAAGGCCAGCGGCCACCTTTGTTATCTCGCCGTGACCTTCCGCCGGCTCGCCGGGCCGTCAGATCAGGCGCGCAGGATCTCACCGTCGACGCGGAAGGCCTCCGCGAGCGCCTCCCGCCAGCCGGGGAACGGTGGGAGGCCTGCACCGTCCCAGGCCGCCGGCGACAGGACGCTGTACGCCGGCCGGGAGGCAGCTTGCCCGTAGGCGTCGCTGGTCGTCGGCAGGACCCGGGCCGGGTCCGCGCCCAGCTCGGCGAAGATGGCCTGGGTGAAGCCGAACCAGGTCGTCGAGCCGGTGCTGGTGGCGTGGTAGGTCCCGGCCGGCACCTCGGACCTGGCGAGCGCGAGCAACCGGTCGGCCAGGTCCCCGGCCCAGGTCGGCGAGCCGTGCTGGTCGTCGATGACCGACACGGTCTCCTTCGTGCGCTCCAGCCGCGCCAACGTCTTGACGAAGTTCGGACCGCCCGCGCCGTACAGCCAGGCCGTCCGGACGATCCAGGACGCGTTGGGCAGCACCTCGCGCACCGCCTGCTCCCCCGCGAGCTTGGTCCGCCCGTACGCCGACCGCGGCCCGGTGGGGCTGTCGACCTCGTACGGCTCGCCGGCATCCCCGGGGAAGACGTAGTCGGTGGACAGCTGCACCATCCGGGCGCCGACGGCCGCGCAGGCGCTCGCCAGCAGCGCCGGTGCGGCGGCGTTCACGGCGTACGCCGTCTGCTCCTCCTGCTCCGCCTTGTCGACGGCGGTGTACGCCGCCGGGTTCAGCAGTACCAGCCGGTGCGCCGGGCTGTCCGCGCGGACCACCCGGGCCCACTGCTCAACGGTGTCGCGCACCGCGAACGGGTCCGTGAGGTCGACCTCGGGCAGGTCGATGCCCCGGGCGAACGGGAAGTGGGCGGACCGGCGCGCCCGCCGCACCAGCTCGCTGCCGAGCTGGCCCTTGGAGCCGGTGATGAGCAGCGCGACGCTCATGAGGCCGTCACCGTCTCGCCGGCCGCGGCGTACCTGGCCTCGGTGCCGCCCTTCCCGGGGCGCCACCAGGCCTCGTTGGCCCGGTACCACTGCACGGTGGCGAGCAGGCCCGCGTCGAAGTCGGCGTACTGCGGCGACCAGCCGAGCTCGGTGCGCAGCTTGCCGCTCTCGATGGCGTACCGCAGGTCGTGCCCGGGCCGGTCGGTGACGTGCTCGTAGTCGTCCTCCGGCCGCCCGAACGCCCGCAGGATCGCCTGCACCACCTGCTTGTTGCTCTTCTCGCCGTCGGCACCGATCAAGTAGGTCTCCCCGATCCGCCCCTTGTCCACGATTGTCCAGACGGCGCTGTTGTGGTCATCGACGTGGATCCAGTCGCGCACGTTGCGCCCGTCGCCGTACAGCCGGGGCCGCTGGCCGTCGATCACGTTGGTGATCTGGCGCGGGATGAACTTCTCGACGTGCTGGTAGGGGCCGTAGTTGTTGGAGCAGTTCGACAGCGTCGCCCGCACCCCGAAGGAGCGCACCCACGCCCGGACGAGCAGGTCGCTCGCGGCCTTCGTCGAGGAGTACGGGCTCGACGGGTTGTAGGGCGTGTCCTCGGTGAAGCGCTTGGGGTCGTCGAGCTCGAGATCGCCGTACACCTCGTCGGTCGAGACGTGGTGCAGGCGCACGTCGTGGCGGCGCACCGCCTCCAAGATCGTGAACGTCCCCATGACGTTGGTCTGCACGAACGGCGTCGGGTCGTGCAGCGAGTTGTCGTTGTGGCTCTCTGCCGCGAAGTGCACGACCAGGTCGGTCGCTGCGACGAGGCGGTCGACGAGGGCCGGGTCGCTGATGTCGCCCTCCACCAGCTCGACGTCCAGGCCGGCCAGGCTGGAGCCGTCGCTGGCGTAGGTGAGGGCGTCCAGGACCGTGATCCGGGCGTCGGGACGGTGCCGGAGTGTCCAGTGGACGAAGTTGGCGCCGATGAAGCCGGCGCCGCCGGTGACGAGGATGCGCATGCGTGGACTATCCCAGAGCAGTGCGGCGATCAGGCGATGGACACCCGCGAGTGGTCGCCGAGCATCAGCCGGTGCGCCCGCGGCTGGGCGCTGTTCGGGCTCACCTCGACCTGCTTGCCGATGAGGCTGTCCTCGATCCGTCGTACGCCGCGGATCGTGGACAGCTCGAGGACGATCGAGTGCTCGATCTCGGTGTCCTCCAGGGTGCAGCCGAAGTAGATGGAGGTGAACGGACCGACGTAGGTGTCGCGCACGACCGTGTCCCGGCCGATGATCGCCGGGCCGCGGACGGTGGAGCGCTCGATGACCGCCCCCTGCTCGACGACCACCCGGCCGATCAGCTGCGAGGCCTCGTCCACCGTGCCGCACACGGACGGCTCGACGCCCTCGAGCACCTTGCGGTTGCACTCGAGCATGTCCTCGAGCCGGCCGGTGTCCTTCCAGTAGCCGGTGACCAGGTGCGGGCGTACGTCGCGACCGTGGTCGATGAGCCACTGCAGGGCGTCGGTGATCTCCAGCTCGCCGCGGTGCGACGGCGTGATGGCCGCGACCGCCTCGTGGACATTGGCCCGGAACATGTAGACGCCGACCAGGGCGAGGTCGGACCGGGGCTGTTTCGGCTTCTCCACCAGCGTCGAGACGCGGCCGTCCCCGGCGAGTTCGGCGACGCCGAACTGCGAGGGGTTGTCGACCTTGGTGAGCAGGATCTGCGCGTCGTAGCTGCCGGCCTGGAACTCCGCCACCAGCTCGGTGATGCCGCCGATGATGAAGTTGTCACCGAGGTACATGACGAAGTCCTCGTCCCCGAGGAAGTCCCGGGCGATGAGCACGCAGTGGGCCAGGCCCAGCGGGGCGGTCTGACGCAGGTAGGTGACCGAGATGCCGAGCTCGCTGCCGTCGCCGACCGCAGCCTCGATCTCGGCGTGGGTGTCGCCGACGATGATGCCGACATCGGTCACCCCGGCGTCCCGGATGGCCTCGAGGCCGTAGAACAGCACCGGCTTGTTCGCCACCGGGACGAGCTGCTTGGCGCTGGTGTGGGTGATGGGGCGCAACCGGGTGCCGGCGCCGCCGGAGAGCACGAGGGCCTTCATGGCGGGCAGGCTACCGGCGGCAGCTCCGGCCGCTGACCCCCTCGTGACCTGCTGCGCCGTACCCTGGGGTGGAACCCCGCGCGGCGCACGGACGTCCTTGGGGGCAGGACGACCCGCCGAACTCAAGGAGCGCAGCGCGTGACGACACCTCCCGACCCCGGTGACCCCGGGTCGGCGTCGTCCGGCCTGCCGCCCGAGCTCGACCCCCGACGCCGCCCCAGCGAGGGCCTGCCCAGGATCAGCCGGTCGGGCGCGCACAACGGTCCCGCACGACCGAAGGGCTCCGCCCGGGGCACGGGCTCGTCCGCGATGACGGCGTCCGCAGGAGGCCGGCACCGGCGCCGCGGGATCGCCCGGGTGCTGTCGTGGGTGGCCGTGGCGACGTCGGTGTCCGTCCTGGCCGTTGCCGTGCTGGGCTTCGTGGTCATCAACCACTACAACAGCAAGATCAACCGGCTCACCGGGGTGCTCGCGCGCCTGCCGGGCGTGGAGCAGCCCGCGGCGGCGCCGCACGGGGCGGAGAACTACCTGCTGGTCGGCAGCGACAGTCGGATCGGGAAGAACGGGACGGGGACACAGGGCAAGGGCGCGGACTTCGTCGTCGGCCAGCGCTCCGACACCGTCATCCTCGTCCACCTCTACGGCGGCAGCGACCAGGTGCAGCTGGTCAGCTTTCCCCGCGACTCCTACGTCGAGATCCCGGCCTTCACCGATCCCAAGACCCGCGCGGTGCACAAGGCCCACCACGACAAGCTCAACGCCGCGTTCTCCGAGGGCGGCCCCGAGCTGCTGATCGCCACGCTCCAGAAGCTGACCGGCATGCGCGTCGACCACTACCTGCAGATCGACTTCATCGGTTTCAAGGGCATGGTGAACGCGCTCGGCGGCGTTGATGTGTGCCTGGCCAAGGCGGCCAAGGACCACGACGCGAACATCGACCTCTCGGCGGGAAAACATCACATCAACGGCGACGTCGCGCTGTCGTTCGTACGACAGCGCAAGGGGCTGCCGAACGGCGACATCGACCGGATCAAGCGCCAGCAGGAGTTCATCGGCTCGCTGGTGCGCAAGGTGCTGTCGGCCGGGACGCTGCTCAACCCGTTCAAGCTGAGCGGGTTCCTCAACATCGCGACCTCCTCGCTGCAGGTCGACGAGAACCTGTCCACCAATGACCTCAAGAACCTGGCGCTGCGCCTGCGCGGCTTCAGTGCCGGTGGTGTGCTGTTCTCCACCGTGAACATCGCCGACATCGGCGGCCGGGTGAACGGCGCCGATGTCGTGCTGCTCGACGCCACCAAGAACACGGTGCTGTTCAACCAGCTGCGCCGGGACCAGCCGCCCGGCGCGGCCGCCGTGAAGGCACCCGCCGCGGCGACGCCGGCCACCGGCCCGATCACCGTTGCACCGAACGCCGTACGGGTGCGCGTCTACAACGGCTCCGGCGTCACCGGGCTCGGGCGAAAGGCCGCCGCCGACCTGCAGACGACCGGCTTCAGCGTCATCGGTGTCCCGATGAACAAGGGCACGGGCGCGACGCAGACCACGATCAGCTACGGCCCCGACAAGGCCGACAGCGCCCGGACCCTGGCCGCCGCGCTGCCCAACTCCGTCCTGATGATGGACGCGACGCTGGACCGCACCCTCGAGGTCGTCGTGGGCGCCACCTACACCGGCACCCGGCCGGTCAAGCTCACCGGCAGCCCTGCGCCGACGCCGTCCGGCTCACCGAAGGCCGCGCCCAAGGCCGTCACCGCGCAGGACGCGTCCTGCGCACCCTGACCGTGGACGCCCCGAGCCGGCGGTCCAGGGCGTGAGCCTGCTCGGAGCCCGCGACCCCGCTCAACCGCTCCTGACCCTGTACGACGGACCGGCGCGCGTCGAGCTGTCCGGCGCGACGACCGCGAACTGGGTCGCGAAGTCGGCGAACCTGCTCCTGGACGGCCTCGGTGCCCCCGACCGGGTCGGCCTGCTGCTCCCGCTGCACTGGCAGACGGTGGCGCTGCTGCTGGCCGGCGCCGCCACCGGCGCCACCGTGGTGCTGGCCGCAGACCCGGCCGACCTGGCCGGCTGCCCGGTCGCCTTCGTGCTCGCCGAGCACGCCGAAGCGGCGCTGGACGCCGGGGTCGAGGACGTGCTGGCCCTGTCCGGGCACCCGCTCGGAGCGGCGCTGCCCGTCCTACCGGCGATGGTGCTGGACTACGCGCGCGAGGTGCCGTCCTACGGCGACCGCTTCACCGGCTCACCCGGCACGGCGGCGCGGCTCGAGATCGACGGCCGGCCAGCCGGTCCACCGCCTGACCTCGGGCTGACCGGCACGGACCGCGTCCTCACCACCCTGGACCCAGCCACCCCCGCCGGCCTGCTGCTGGGCCTGCTCGCCCCGCTCGCCGCCGGCGCCGCTCTGGTACTGGTGCCCGATCCGACCGGCGTCGACCTGCAGGCGATCACCGCCACCGAGCGCGTCACGGCCACCGTCGGGGCGGCGGTCCGTGGGCTCCGCGCGCTGGACTGAGCCTGCCCGCTCGTCCCGGTTCACCCATTCGGCCCTGCGCCCCGTGCGCCGTCCGGCCGATGCAGGAGGGGTCATGTCCCTCACCGGCGCACCAGACCCGGCACCCACACCTCTCCCTACGGAGGACACCATGTCGCTCGAACAGGTTCCCGCCCAGCGGCCACCCCTCGACATCGAGCTACTCGTACGTCGCACCACCTGCCTGCTCGAGGCGGGGGTCCCGCTCACGCTGCTCCTGGACCTCGCCGAGCCGGCCGGACCACACTCCACGGCCGTCTACGTGGCTGAGGGCGGCACCGACATCACCGGCGGCCTGTGCGCCGACATCGACTGGGGGGACGACGTTCTCGTCGATGCCCTCGACACCAGCTGGACGCTCGAGCGCTGCTCCTGACCGCGCGCTGGTCCGGCGACCGCTAGCGCAGCACCTGACGTGCCATCACCATGCGCTGGATCTGGTTGGTGCCCTCGTAGATCTGGGTGATCTTCGCGTCCCGCATCATCCGCTCCACCGGGAAGTCGCGGGTGTAGCCGTAGCCACCGAACAGCTGCACGGCGTCGGTCGTGACCGACATCGCCGTATCGGAGGCGAAGCACTTGGCCGCTGAGGACGCAAACGTCATGTCCGGCGCGCCCCGCTCGGCCTTCGCGGCCGCGACATACACCAGCTGTCGGGAGGCCTCGACCTTCATGGCCATGTCGGCGACCATGAAAGCGATCCCCTGGAAGTCCGCGACCGCCTTGCCGAACTGCTTGCGCTGCTTGACGTAGGCGACGCCTGCATCCAGCGCGCCCTGGGCGATCCCGACGGCCTGTGCGCCGATTCCGAGCCGGGTGTGGTCCAGGGTCTTCAGCGCCGTCTTGAAGCCGGTCCCCTCGGTCCCGATCATGCGACTGGCCGGGATGCGGCAGTCCTCGAAATAGATCTCGCAGGTGGGGCTGCCCTTGATGCCCAGCTTGCGCTCCTTGGTGCCCACCGAGAAGCCCGGGTCGTCAGCCTTCACCACGAACGCCGAGATGCCGTTCGCGCCCTTGCCCGGGTCGGTGACCGCCATGACGGTGTAGTGGGTGTTGACGCCCGCGCCGGTGATCCAGCACTTGGTGCCGGAAAGGACGTAGGAGTCGCCGTCCTGGACAGCCCGGGTGCGCATCGAAGCGGCGTCCGAGCCGGCCTCGCGCTCGGACAGGGCGTAGGAGAAGGTGGACTCCCCCCTGGCCACCCCTGGGAGGAACTCGTGCTTGAGCTCCTCCGAGCCGGACAGGATCAACCCCGTCGTACCCAGCTTGTTGCCCATCGGGATCAGGCTGGAGGAGGCGCAGACTCGCGCGATCTCCTCCACGACGATGCAGTGGGCGATCTTGTCGGCGCCGTCCCCGCCGTACTGCTCCGGGACGTGGATCGCCATGAAGCCGGCCTTCTTGATGGCCTCATGGACGTCCCAGGGGTACTCCGCCTTCTCGTCGATCTCGGCGGCCCGGGGGGCAATCTTGTCCTCGGCCAGCTCGCGGACGGCCTTGCGGAGCAGCTCGTGCTCCTCGGTGAGGGAGTACAGGGAGAACGAGGAGTCCATTGCCTGACTCTACGGCTGCGCCGCTACGCTGCCCGGCCATGGAGCCCACCGCGTCCGGGGCGCGCCCCCGCCTCACCGTGCTCGGGACCGGCTACCTCGGCGCGACGCACGCGGTCTGCTTGGCCGAGCTCGGCTTCGACGTCCTCGGGCTCGACGTCGACGAGCACAAGATCGCGCTCCTGCATTCCGGGGAGGTGCCGTTCTACGAGCCCGGCCTGCCCGAGCTGCTGCGCAAGAACCTCGAGGCCGGCCGGCTGCGCTTCACCACCTCCTTCGAGGAGGTCGGCGCCTTTGGTGACGTGCACTTCCTGTGCGTGGGCACGCCGCAGAAGCAGGGCGAGTTCGCTGCCGACATGACCTACGTCGACGCCTGCTTCCGCGCCCTGGTGCCGCACCTGCGCGACGGCGCGCTGGTCGTCGGCAAGAGCACCGTGCCGGCCGGTACGGCGGAGCGGCTCGCCGCCGAGCTGGCGCGCACCTGCCCGGCGGCGGACGTCGAGCTCGCCTGGAACCCCGAGTTCCTCCGGGAGGGCTTCGCCGTCGAGGACACCCTCACGCCGGACCGACTGGTGTTCGGCGTGACCTCCGAGGCGGCCGAAGCCAAGCTGCGTGCGGCGTTCGCCCCTGTCCTTGAGCTCCCGACCCCCCTGGTCGTGACCGACTTCGCGACCGCGCAGCTGGTGAAGGTCGCGGCCAACGCCTTCCTCGCGACAAAGATCTCCTTCATCAACGCGATGGCCGAGGTCTGCGAGGCCACCGGCGGCGACGTCACGCTGCTGTCCAAGGCGCTGAGCTACGACTCCCGCATCGGTGGCCGGTTCCTGCATGCCGGGCTCGGCTTCGGCGGTGGCTGCCTGCCCAAGGACATCCGGGCGTTCATGGCCCGGGCCGGCGAGCTCGGGGTCGACCAGGCCCTGTCGTTCCTGCGGGAGGTCGACGCGATCAACCTGCGGCGGCGGGCCCGTATGGTCGACCTCGCCCGTGAGCTCGTCGGAGGCTCGTTCGGCGGCATGCGCGTCGGCGTACTCGGTGCGGCGTTCAAGCCCAACAGCGACGACATCCGGGACAGCCCGGCCTTGGACGTCGCCGCCGCGATCCAGCGCCAGGGCGCGGCCGTGACCCTCTACGACCCCGCCGCCATGGACAACGCGCGCGCCCGGTGCCCCGAGCTGGGCTACCGCGAGAGCGCGCTCGAGGCCGCCCGCGGCGCCGACATCGTGCTGCACCTCACCGAGTGGTCGGAGTTCCGGCAGATGGACCCCGCAACGCTGTCCGACGTCGTCGCGAGCCGGCGCATCGTCGACGGCCGCAACGCCTTGGACCCGGCGCGCTGGCGGGCTGCCGGCTGGACCTACCGCGCCCTCGGCCGCCCCTAACCCCGCCCGATCCCCCGATCCCCCGATCCCCCGATCCCCCCGCTCCCCCGCTCCGCCCACTCCCCCGTCCCCCGTCCCCCGTCCCCCGTCCCCCGTCCCCCGTCCCCCGTCCCCCGTCCCCCGTCCCCCGTCCCCCGATCTTGACGCTGCTGCTCGCGACACGCCGAGCCCGACCACCGGACCGTCAAGATCGCGGATTGCGCCGCACACCGCTGTACAGATCGCGGCCGTCACGATCGCGGGAGGCTTGCGACCGTCGTACGCCGGGCACGTGGCCCACGTGTGCGATGCGGTCCAAGCCCTTCTGCGCTGCCACACCTGGGCGGTGGTCGGGCTGTCGGGTGAGCCGAGCCGGCCGGCGTACGGCGTGGCGTCGTTCCTGCAGAGCAAGGGCAAGCGGATCGTGCCGGTGCACCCGAGTGCCCCGCTCGTGCACGGCCAGCAGGGCTACGCGTCGCTGGCCGAGATCCCGTTCCCGGTGGACGTCGCGGAGTTCTTCGTACGCTCCGAGCGCGTCGGTCCACTGGTCGACCAGGCCCTGGCGGTCGGGGTGACGGGCGTCTGGCTGCAGCTCGGCGTTGTCGATGATGCGGCGGCCGAACGGACCCGCGCCGCCGGAGCGCTGGTGGTGATGGACCGCTGCCCCCACATCGAGTGGGCCCAGCACGGTCCGCGCTGATCCTGGCGTCGTCGATCAAGGCCAAAGGCCCATGATCGGCTCGCTGATCATGGGCCTTCTGCCTTGATCGGCGCGCGGACGGTTCTGGCTGCGCTCGAGGAGGCGACTCTGCCACCTGGTCGGCTGGAGCGACGGCGCCGTCGTCGCCGCGCTCATCGCGATGGAGCACCCGGAGCTGGCGGACCGGCTGGTGCTGATCGGGCAGTACTACGACCTCGCGGGAGCCGCGAACGACGGCCTGACCGCGCACCTGACCGCGCACCTGATCGCGCTGCGCGACGACCCGCCGGCCTTCCTGCGCGGCAGCTACGACCAGCAGTCCCCCGGCGGCCCGGAGCACTTCGGTGTCGTCTACGCCAAGACGGTCGACATGATCAGCACGGAGCCGCGGATCGCGCTGACCGAGCTGGGTAGCATCACCCCACCGACGCTGGTGCTGCAGGGTGACCGCGACGAGGTGCGCCTGCAGCACAGCGCCGCGATCACCGCCGCGATCCCCCGAGCCCGGCTCGCCGTCCTGCCCGGCACGCACGCGCTGCCCGTCGAGAGTCCCGGTGTGGTCAACGCGCTGCTCATCGACTTCCTGCAGGGCGGCCCCTACGACATCGACTTCACGACCCTG